>LNFM01000129.1_pt1 | contig 182217 bp, 164 predicted proteins | sample 596031 | NCBI WGS metagenome assembly LNFM01 (sample SAMN04254537, study PRJNA301005) | activated carbon metagenome | isolation source: dual media filters at the Ann Arbor, Michigan drinking water treatment plant | place: USA: Ann Arbor | reverse complement strand
CGCATATGCCAAGAAAAACACGTATCGAGATCGAGGGTGGGCTTTATCATGTTATTACTCGCGGGAATGGCCGGAGGGACATTTTTCATTCTCGAGAAGATCATGACAAATTTCTCCAACTGCTGATGGCCCAGAAGCATAAATTGCCGTTCTATTTGTACGCCTATTGCCTGATGACCAATCACCTGCATCTGCTGATCGAGCGGCGTGAGGACGACATCGGGCGGATCCTGCAGCGGGTGCTGACGGCCTACACGCGGTACTACAACCGGAAATACAAGCAGGTCGGGCACGTGTTGCAGGGGCGTTATAAAGCCGTGCTCTGCCAGTCCGAGCGGTACCTGACGACGCTCGTGAAGTACATTCATTTGAATCCGGTCAAGGCGAAAATGGTTGCAGCGGCGGGGGATTATCCCTTTTCGAGCCATCGGGCCTATCTCGGCATCGATCCATCCGGGCCGCTGGACGTGGACACGGTCCTGCGGCATTTTGGGGTGAAAAAGGTCGTCGCTCGAAAGCATTTTGCCGCCTTCGTCGATGGGCCGGACGAAGCGGGCGATCTCGAAGCGATGCTCGGTCGGGGCGGCGGCTTCCTGGGCGACGAGGAGTTTGTCGACGCGACCATTCACCGGCTGGGCGAGCACATTCCCAAAGGCACGCCGACGCCAAAACCAGTCGTGGATACCGAAGCTCTCTTGTCGGCGGTCGAGGCTGCTTACGAAATGTCACGCCACGAGATCTGCGGTCGCACCAAAGCCGCCCGCGTCGTCCACGCGTTCTCTGCGGCCACGGGCTCGGCGCCAGCCTCGCCGAACTCGCGAGACTCACCAGCCTAAACAGCTCAACCGTCGCCCGCCGCCTCGAATCCGCTCGAACATCGCAACGCGATAACGACAACCTCAAAGAAATGGTAGCGAACGTTAGGAGTAACTACGAGAAGCGGAAGAATTGCAATATTGCATGACTGACCCCTTGACTTTATGACTGACCCCTTGACTTTAGACCCATGACTGCCCTGACTGCGTTTTTGCCGTACTTACCCCTCCTAAACGGAACATCACGCGAAGCGGTAGCCGAGGCGGCGAGGGTGGCTGAGGTGGAGATCTGGTTGCGGTAGATGCGGTTAGAAAACGCTCTGATAGGGCGTTTTTGATACATATCACGCCACGATTTCTGCCAAAATGTCGATCTGACACAGTCCTAGTTGCTACAGTAAGCCTGAATTGCTTTATCGTGTAATCGAACTACAGACTTTCCGCGCTACAATCTAGAAAAACTTATCGGAGGCTTTTAGATGACAAAATTGTTGGCGGGTGTCGTTGTGCTCTTTTTGTTCGCGAATACGGTATCGGCCGTTGATATGAGTAAGGACGTCGATGCAGCGACGGCCAAGGTCATGTCGAAGGTGATCGATTGGCGGCGGCACATACATCAATACCCTGAATTAGGGAACAGCGAAGTTAAAACCGCAAAATACGTCGCTGACCATCTCCGATCGCTCGGTATCGAGGTTCGAACAGGGATCGCCAAAACCGGAGTCGTAGGCATCCTAAAGGGCGGCCAACCCGGGCCGGTGATAGCCTTGCGTGCCGATATGGATGGGCTTCCGGTTACCGAACGCAACTCGCTTCCCTTTGCTTCGAAAGAAAGAGCGAAGTTCAACGGCCAGGACGTCGGTGTAATGCACGCCTGCGGACATGATACGCATGTCGCTATGTTGATGGGCGCAGCCGAGGTACTCGTCGGGATGAGGGACAAGATCAAAGGGACTGTGGTGTTTATCTTCCAGCCCGCCGAAGAAGGGCCGCCGGCCGGCGAAGAGGGCGGCGCCGCGTTGATGGTCAAGGAAGGCGTAATGGACAACCCGAAGATCGAAGCCATTTTCGGCATCCATATCAATTCGCAGACCGAGGTCGGCAAGATCCGTTACAAATCGGGTTCTACAATGGCGGCGAGCGATTGGTTCGAGATCAAGGTCAAGGGTAAGCAGACACATGGTGCCTATCCCTGGGAAGGCGTCGACCCGATCGCAACGGCCACGCAGATCTACACCGGACTACAGATGATCGTTGCCAGGCGATCGGAACTTCCAAAAGCTCCGGTTGTAATTACGGTCGGCCGCATCAATGGCGGCGTTCGCGAAAACATTATCCCGGAAGAACTAACGATGGCCGGAACGATCCGTACGCTCGACAGCGCGATGCAGAAAGATGTTCACGCAAAGATCCGATCGACTGTAAAAAGCATAGCCGAGAGTATGGGAGCGACGGCAGAGGTTTCTATCGACACCAAGGCTCCGGTTACCTATAACACGCCGGAACTCGTCCAAAAGATGCTGCCCTCTCTTCACAAAGCAGCCGGGAAGGAAAATGTGATCGAGGCTCCGTGGGTTACCGGAGCGGAAGATTTTTCATACTTTGGCGAGAAAGCTCCGGCGTTTTACTTCTTTGTCGGAGGTATGCCGAAAGGCAAAGACCCAAAGACTGCCGCTCCTCATCACACGCCGGATTTCTTTATCGACGACAGCCGGCTCGATGTCGGGGTCAAGGCGTTCTGTAACCTGGTCTTTGACTACGCGTCCTAAAAGATATTGATACTTTTTGACTGTCGACCCCGCCTTTCAGGTGTAGGGGAAAGTTTCCCTATTCGGAGAAAATAGGAGTAGACATGTTCAAGAAGACAATTATTTTTACACTCGCATTGTTATTGACTGTTGGATCATTTAACTCGGCTGCCCTTGCCGCCGCACACACTGATCGGGAAAAACAGGGCAGTGGTAGGCCGGTTGCAGAAGGGGAATCTAAGTTCACACGGGAAAAGCTTGAGGGTTTGTTTCCGAGGTCCGAGGCACAGCTTTCAGAGAAAAGCACGATGGCCGAATATCAACAGGCTCAGGCCAAAGGCCGTGGGTTCTCAAAGGGCAAAAAGATCGCGCTTGGAGTCGGTATTGCGATCGGCGTTGTCGCGATCGCAGTTTTTGCGGCAAGCCGTGATGAGATCAGAACATTCTAAGACGATTTGATCTTTGATCGAGAAAGGGCGAACCGGGAGCGGCCGCCCTTTTTGTTTATATCCTAAGCCTGCAAATGGGCCTCCACAAACCAAAGCTGCTTGTCGATCGCCCGTGAGATACCGGTGAACAGATCCGCAGTATCTGCGTCGCCCAATTCATCGGTCTTGTCGATGTCCGCACGAACCTTCTTGCCGAAATCGGCAAGAGCGGTCGACAAAGCGTCTACGTGAGCAGCACCGTCGGTTATTTCTAGAGGATACTCGTCCAAGGACGAAGTCTGTGCGGCAACCCTGATAGTTCCCATGGCGGTTCCGCCGAGTGTCGTTATGCGTTCGGCGATATCGTCGACATGAACGTCGAGTTCGGTTGCAACCTGGTCGAAAAGCTCATGCAGGGCGATAAAGTTCATTCCCTTGACATTCCAGTGAGCCTGTTTCGCCTGCGACTTCAGGTCCGCGGCGTCGGCCAGGCGTTGGTTCAAGATCGCGATAACTTTTTCGCGTTTGCCTTTCGGAAGGTCTATTTTTGTAGAGTGCAGCATAATAAATCCCTAATTTAGAATTATTCTAAATTATAAATCGCTGGTGGTCAACAACTATTAATTTTTATGGGGACGCTACGCATATCGCTACTTAGGAAAATACTAACGAATGATATTTGGCATGTTAGCCGGGAAGCGGCGACCGCCGGGAATCACCCTTCCCGTTCCGGTTCCGCGAAAAAGAGGCGTGTAGACCCAACGCGAATGATTTTCGATACCGTAATAGGCGATGATCGATTTTGCTTTGCTTTGGCTCGCTACCCCGATAAAGGGCGTATTTTCGGTCAAGATCTCTATACCCTCATCATCAGGGTCTTCGATCTCGCCTTCGATCTCGGTATTCAAGGCGCTGACCACAACTACGCCATAGCGATCAAGCGTTGAGCTGGCGTTCGGAGGAAGTTGGCCGCCGTAGTATGCCTGGACCCGCTTTGCGAACGGACCGAGTGTTGTAACGTCTGCCTTTATCAAACGCCACTTGCCATCCTCGCTCAACGGGTCGATAGCGGCTGACGCACGAAGGATCTGACGTTTTTTAGTGCCTTGGGGTAAGCCTTCGAGAAGATCGTCCATTGAGGTCGGGAGCCGCGATCCACGATAATAATCTACATACTGTCGGATCGCATCGGCTACCTCTTCACCACGACGGATGGACTCGAGTTCTTTTTCTCTCTGGATCTCTTGATGTATCGACGGAGCAACAGCCATCAGCCCGACTGCAAAAACAACCATCATTGCCATGACCGCCAAGAGCGTCATGCCACGTTCGCTGCTATGGTTTTTCATTGTCGTCGACATCGTCTTTTGAATTTGGCGGCGGCCTTCTCTGCACGTCCGGCCGAGGTGGCTGTGGCTGAGGGATCATCCCGGGGCGAGCCTGACTGCCAGGCGGCATTCCTGGCTGCATGCCCGGTGTGTAAGGTATGAATCCGCCTCCCGGAGGCGCACCGCCCGGACCGGCTGAAGCCGCTGTGACCATAGCGATCCGATGCTTAAAGCCGAGAGACGTGTCCTCCACAACAACTTCCTGTGATGATATATCGACGACGCGAAATCTCCCGCCGATCACATCGTTTAAGCGTGCCCCGAACGGTGTCTGTTTGTTTGCCTCTAAGAAATACGCCGTATCGTTGTTGTAGCGCGTCCTGCCGATCATACCGATGTACTGGAAGTTCGTCGGCTTGGGCGGCGGCATGATGGTCATGGTGAAACCGGCAGAATAAAGACGGCCGTCGGGCGTCTGTACGTTGATCTGCTTTCCGCCTTCCTGCGCGACCATTGACTCAGGGATCATTGCCGAAACCGACTGAGGGCTGACGAACTGGGTCGGCATCTCGGTCTGGTTGAAATAGATGCGAGCGTCGGGCGTGAATTCTCCGCCGAAGACCTCTAGCTTAAAAGCCCCCTTAGTACCCGCATAACGCATGGTCGGCGTTACCGAAGCTATGGTGAACGGCGGCGGCGGCGGCGGAACAGGTGTCGGAGTCGGTGGCGGCGGCGTAGCCGGCGGTGGAACGTATGGTGTTGGCTCAGGCGGCTCGTAAAACGCAAAAATATTTCGTCCCGCATCTGGAGCTGAGCTGCTGGCCGGATTGTAAGCAACCGGAACGATCATATTAAGGTCGTCCTCGGTTTTCGAAGGTAAACGGAACTGAGTATTATTGGCCGCCGTTGTGGCCGGGGCCTTTGGCGACGGCGATGGTGACGCCTTTGTTGTCGCAGTCGTGGTAGATCCACCAATAAAGCTGCGGCCGAACGCCATATAGAGTGCGACAAGCGATACCACCCCGAGCACTGCCGCGGCGATGATCTTTTTCTTTTCAGCTGGAGATTTTCCTTCGAGTATTGCCATTTACTGCGTCACCGGAGCGATGCCCGGACGGCGGAAGTATGCCGCCATCTCTATCCTTAAAGTTACCGTCTCGCCGTGCTTCTTTCCTTTGAATCTGGAGGAATTATCTTGAACTGGAGCCGCGGGCTGTACCATCATCGGCATGCCCGTAGTCGGGTTTATGGTAGTTTCGCCAGAGGTTTGCGTCCTGGTTTCTGCGTTCGACCGGCTCTTGTCGCCTTCGGAGGGGACAAGTTCAACTGCACTTACTATCACGAACTCGCGCCCCGTCTCGATCTCGCGGATAAACCGCCGTAGGTTTTGGTAGCTCCCCTCGAGACTTGTTGTAACGTAAACACCAGGATACAAGCTTCGGAACTTTGCTCTTCCACGCTCCTCTTGTGTCTCGGTTCCGGAGTTCGCATCGATGGTTTCGAGCGGCACATAATCAGGCCCCGACGTATTGATCAACCCATAAGCTCGTATCAGGCCGTTCAATCTCTGGTACAGAGCCGCCTGGCCATTTGCCGTTACTGGCAAAAACCTCGCTTCAAAATTGTCGATGCTTTCAACGATCTTCGTGACCTGCGTCTGAGAATCAGTTATCTCGCCGTATTTTCCTTTAGCTGAGATCAGTTCGGCCTCTAGCCGGTCAGCCTCGGACCGATTCTTGATGAGTTCCCGGTTCGACGGAACCACCCAGAAAAAGTAAGCGACCAACGCCATGATCACGGCAAGTCCACTGACCGCGACTGCCCCTATCTCTGGTGGCCCCCACATTCCGGCGTAGACCTTTCGCGGGCGGTTGGGCGGTATGGTGTTCCATTGGTGCTCAGTAACCAGCTCAGTTTCCTGACCCTCAAACACCACTGCGGTATCCATCTGCTTCTGTTCCAGTTCAGCCATTATTGTGCGTTGCCTCCCTGGATATTTTGAGCGACATCGGACGAGGGCGGAGCTGAGGAGTAGCCGTAGCCCGGCGTGTAGATCACGCGGAATGTGTATTCAGTGAACGTGATCCGCTCGCCTTTTTGAAGATCCTGACCGCGAAGCTCTGCCAAAAAGAGCCCCGAATTGTTCATTCGCTCGATCATTACCATCACCGCCGGATAATCGCGGCTGATGACGCCAAGTTCGAGTTCAGCTTTTAGACGGTCACCGTCCTGATAGATATTTTCGACGCCAATTCTAGATGCAGAAACACTCGGCGGCAGGACGGTCTCCAGATCGGCGAATAGCCTCGACCACCCGAATGATTTATTCGCGACCAGCTTATGAGATGCCGTAAGCAAGGATCGCTGGTCGGGGGTGAGGAGCTGCTGTACCTTTTCGCCTTCACCCTTCAGTTTCGATATTTCGCCTTCTCGTTCCTGAATTGCTTTTACAAGCAGATCATTCTTATCGCGGTTTTCACTGAGCTTGGCAATGCAATAGACGCCGCCGAACGCACTGATCACAAGCAAAAAGCTCGCAAAAAGATACGGAAGCACCCTGTTCCGAAAGGGATGGGTCGAGAGATTTAACTTCGTTATCACCTAAATTACTACCGCCTAAAGGGCCAAAGGGCCGAAAAATCCGAAACAGAATTCTAACACGAAAGAATTCCGTTGTCTTTCACGTTTTTGGCGCCTAAATTGTTGCAAAACTTAATCGCGGCGAGGTGGAAGGTGACGGTTTAGCTCTTCTGGAGTCATGTCCCGATATGCGGCAACGCGGTTGCGGCCTTCCCTCTTTGCTCGGTACAGGGCCGAATCGGCCATTTCAACGAGCTCGATTGGATCTGACGAGTCATCGGGAAAAGATGAGACCCCGATGCTCACAGTTATATGGTGAGTTTCCCTGTTCTTACCTTGCCGGAGAACACTGAATTCGTATTTTTCTATGCTTGAGCGAATACGCTCTGCCGCTGTCAGGCCTTGAGGCAGGTCTGCGTCGAGCAGGAAGGCAGCAAATTCATCGCCGCCAAAACGTGCCGCTGCGTCCCCGCTACGCAGGTTTGTCATTATGGAAAAGCCGATCTCTTCAATAGTCTTGCTACCGGTCAGGTGGCCATAACTATCGTTTACACTTTTGAAATTGTCACCGTCCATCATTATCACGCAGAATGGGCGGTTTTCCGCGGTCGCACGCCCAGCCTCGCGCCGGAGTTCAGAGAAAAAAGATCGACTGGAAAGGAGTCCGGTAAGGTCGTCGTGGGAGATCAATCGATGGATCTGGCGTTGATATTCGCGATCGATCTCGTCGAGCAGGTCAAATCTTAGGATCGTTTCTCCGATCGTGATCTTGTCTCCGTTTTGCAGCGTTTCGCGGCGGACACGGACACCATTGAGAAAAGTCCCATTTCGCGAGGCGAGATCGGTTAAGACATATTCGGTCGAGCTTTTCGTTTCGCCTTTTACTGCTGTTACCTTGGCATGCTGTCTAGAGACTTGCGTATCGTTCACACGAACGTCGGCCTCGAGAGCCCGACCGAGAATTACATCCTCACGCTCAAGCGGGATCGGAACGGCTATCAATTCACCGCTCAGGAAAACAAGCGCGGGCTTCAAGTCCCGGCGTATCATCTCGGAATCGTTCATAGTGAACCATTGGGAGCTATGGTAAAACTAGAATAACCTATTCATTGCAATAATTACCAGAGATTTTAGAAACGAAGCATATCCGTTTCTACGAGTTATTTCTCACTTCCAAAACGCTTTACTTCAGCCGGTGTTGGAATGACGGCCAGCAATACATCAGCTGTTTCGCGGCCTGCGAAAGACTGCACACCAGTAGGTTTTGTCGCGGGAATCATTTTTTCAGGCAGTGTCTTTTCGTCGATATAGAAGATGTGTTCACCCGGCGGGAGGTCGGCAACGGTGAAGTTGCCGTCGCTATCGCTCAGCGTGTCTCGTCCGCTTGCGGTCACTATGCGAACGTCAGCGAGCGGGGACTCGCCCTTGTCGAATACTCCGTTTCCATTAGTATCAAGCCATACACGTCCGGTCACACGTCCGGTCCGCACAAGGCGAAAGTCGAATTGGGTAGTCCTTCCGGGTTCAAGGATCAGATTGCGGGCACCCGAGTCGAGGAGCGTTAGGTCGGCACGGACTGACAAAAGGTCGACATAAACCTTTCGCTCGCCCGACTGTAGAGCGTCGAAGGCGAATAGTCCATTGACATCGGTTTCGACGTATCGGTTTCCGTCTACTCGGACCTTAACGTTAGCCTGCGGCTTGTCGACGGCCGCGTCGTATTTTCCGTCACCATCGATGTCCTGATAAACCCGTCCAGAAACGCGGCTGAAGCTGTTTACCTCCGATGGAAGCGAATCTAAATATGCAGTTGCGTCGCGCTTGCGAAACAGGAGACCACGAAGCTTGACCAGGATCGTTGGCCCGGCACTTGTGTTGAGATAGTTGACCTGCAGCATCGATTCGCGTGGCAGATTAATATTCGCGCTCAACTTCTGATACGACGTGATACCGCCGCTCGGGTTGTAATTGTAACCAAGCCCAGCTGCAAGGTTAATACGGTCGCTGAAGAAACGATTTGTGCGCCATTCAATGAGACCGTTCGAGGATCTTTGGCTCGCAAATCCCTGATTAAGCTCGATCGTGTTTCGATCGTTTACTTGAACATTTGCTCCGACCTGAAAGTTTGCCGATGCTGGGCCAAAGTTCTTGACCCGGCTCGCGTTGCCGAAAAGTCGCACCCGCTGAAAATTCTTCGAGACGTTTAACAGCGTGAACTCGCCTTTCCTGAAGTTCTGTGAGCTACTTTGCGTGTGTGAGATGTAAAAGGTCGGCTTATTCCCCCCTGGCGAGATCGCTACTGAGCTGGATATATAGCTCTCTGCGGATCCAACCCTGTTGGGTCGCTTTGTCGAACTCGCGGTAAGAGAGGTCGTCAGCCATTTCGTTGGCGACCAGGCAACACCGCCAGCCTTTAGATCGACCGGCTCTTTGCTGCCGGTCTGTGGAGCGAGAAAACTTGATCCGACATGAGCAAATCTAGCCTGAAACGATAGGTTCTCAGTCACTTGATAGGTGCCGGAAACCTCGAACGCGGCACCAGGACCATCGACGACACTGCCGTCATTTCGCGTTCCGCTGAACTGCCCAAACCCGACCTCAGTTTGAAACTGAGCCCTTCGTCCACCGAAATTAAAGCTTGTAGCAGCGACGTTTCCGGTTCGTCCTGAGCCTGAGAATCTCATGCCGCCCGCCGTGACGATCAGTGGCTGGAGGGGCCCGGAACCGAAAGGCTTGGTCGTCGTTGTGACGCCAAATATGTTCGTATCACGCGAATATCCAACGACTGTCGTGCCCGGCTCATCAAAAGTTCCGCCTCTCGTCGGGCTGCCCGAATTTGCTCGTCCCCCAAATGCGGCAATAGTGAAGTTTCCGACTGGAATACTAACCAATCCTCCGCGGACGTTTGAGGCTATAAGCTGCAATCCAGCAGCAGCACCGAGGTCGCCGGCAATATAGTTGTGCCCGTTTGGACGTTCTAGATTGAACGTGAAATTACGCGGGGAAAACTTTCCTATCGAACTTGCAGATGAGTTTGAGACAAGACTGAACCGCCCATCGCCGAGACGGCCGATGGCATTGATCGAAAGGTCGTGCGAGTTTGATGAAAAATAGCGATTTAGATTGTATTCGTATTCGGCAAGATATATCTCACCGATACCCCGTTTTTCCTTCTGTTGGGTTACTATCCCGGCTATTCCACGCCCTATCTGAACAACGTTCTTTTCCTTTTCAAATCTGATCGAGACTCCAAACAGCGGTGAAACGATCTCAACGGGGAGCATCAGTTCGTCAAGGAACGGGGAAATGACGATCTGCCCCGGGTTTGAGATCGAAAGGACTGCCGAACCGTTTTCGAATACCTGGCCGCTGCGAGCGTCGAATGCGGTTCGAACACCGGTTTGGAGTAGCACGGAGAGCGAGCTGTTTGCGGTGTCGATCAAAACCGAATCACCCAGTGCGCGGGCTATGGCGGCAATCGGAATGTACAGACGCCCGTCGCGCATCTGGGCGGCGCTATTCGGCCCGGTTAAAGCACGACCATTGACTACGATCGTCGAAAACCCGACCTGCGTTTTCGCTCCGGATGCTGATCGTGTATCCCGATCTGACCTGTTGTCTATGGCCGGTGCGAGGCGCACCAAGGCCATCAGCATCAGGAGGGCCGGAATCAGGAATAGCGGTTTCATGGCTTCGAAATATATCGACAAAAGCTACGGCTTCTTAGGCTGGTTGCCTGAGTTTGCGATTTGCGGTGCGGGGTTAATAACTAGGTCGGTAACACCTTCGGTAGGGGGGCGCCCGTCTTTGAAATCGATCCTATATTTGACCGTATACTTTCCAGCAACAAGTTCCTTTTCGATCTTGGTTGGCTTTGCGGTTTCAGTGTTCGCAAGTATCGGCAGGATCTCCGATTCAGGAACATCAGCAACCGCTCTGCCCTCCGCATCAAAGACCGAGATCGAGGCTGTTGGACGAATGACACTGTTTCCTTCGTTCCTCAGTTTGGGCGTGACGGTTACGCCGCCGTCCTTTGCCTCGGCGATTAAGTCGCCGAATTCGCCCTTCCGGGTGAGCTTTCCAACCTTGATATAGAAGACTGACGCGAGGCGATAGCGGACAACGATCTGCTTCGAGTTTTGAGCAAACTTTAGCGTGTCAGCCCTCTGCTCGATGATCAACGCTGCAAGATGATCGCCAGCCGCCGCATTAGCGGGAACCGAGACGGTTACGCGGATAGCGTGCGGGACATTTGGTGATACAGCAGCCTCGCCCGGCGTGTAGATGAGCCACGGGCTTGCTGAGTTCGGACGGGTATTTGCGGGAAAATATTCAACGAGGCCTTCCTTACTTATTGTCCAGTCATTTAGTGTCGCGACGATGCGAACCGGCTTGGCGACTGCGTCTTCGGCCTTATAGTCGAGGTTGAGAACGACGGTTGTCTCCGTTCCCGGCATCATCTCAAGCTCGAAGCGGGCAGGTGATAACGCCATGCTGCCGCTCTGCCCAAAGGCTGCGGAGGTTAATAGAAGTACAAATAATGAAATGAGAAGTTTATTCATGACAATTTGTTGATGCGGTGCTTAGCAAACAAGTGCGGGCCCGGAACCTATAGTGAAGGTAACAGTTGTGCTGTTGCTGCCCGCAGCATAAAACTGCGGGGTCATTACAAAGATGACGTTGATTATCCAGCCATTGTCGGTTCGTCGGCTAGCGTTGATACGGGAAAGTGTGGGTCCGCTAAGAATAACGGTCGAACCAGTGACCGTCGCAAGAGACGAAACATAGGATATTCTTCCTGCGGCATTCGTGGTAATTCCAACTGCGGGATTCGCCGTGATCGCCGGATTGTATGTATCGGGGGTCGAACAAGTTTGCGAGCGATTTCCCATTTGTGTAAATGTTCGTTCGAGGCCGAAGCCAACGTCTGAACGCTGCAGAGCCTGGGGATCGACGTTGGTACCACCGGAGACCGAAACCGATACTTGATAGGCGGCGACGCTGCGTATCGCGATTGGTACATTGGCTGTTATGATCCCGTTGGTGTTTGATGGGGACACTTCTCCCCAATTGATGGTAACGCTCAGGTTGGTCACCGTGCTCGAAGTGCCAACGATCGATCCGCCCTGTGATCCGATCAGGGTCGGCAAGCCTCCACTCGAAATGTCGAATGTTTGAGCCGCTACAACACCGGCAGTAACGAAAACAAACACGACGATGCGAAGCAAACCACTAAGCTTTGTATTTGAACTGATCATGGTGCTGAGATCGTGAAGGTAGCGAGAACAGTCGTCGTCCCATCCTCGTAGAACTGAGGCTTAATAGCAAAAATTGCGGGTAGAGTGAGGCCGTTCGTGTTGCTTCGAGGAACGGCGTTCATGACGAACGAACCCGTTAATGCGGTGGTCGCTGCTGCAAATGATCCAAGATGCGAGCGAATGGCGGTGAACTGATACCGTCCGGTCGTAGCGTTCACGGAACCGTTGGATGCGAGGGTCGGATCACCGGATGTTGCGTTGGTATCCGTTCCGCCGGTATTTACGCCGATGCCGGTTCGCGAGATAGTTCCGAGTCCGAACCCGATGTCGGAAGCCGTGATCCGATTCGCCGTAGTCCCGGTGCTTGAGACCGCGGCGGACATCGTCAAAGCGTAGCTTGCGTTGGTGCGGAGTTTAAGGGGTATGCTTGCGGTAACAAAGCTGCTCGTATTTGAGGGGCCGAGTTCGCCGAGGTTTATGACAACGGCAAGAGGGTTGTTCGCTGTACCGTTGGTGGTAACGCCGCCTCCCGAGTTGCCGGTAAGCGTTACAGAGCCGCCCGAGTCCAACTCGACAAATTTTGAAACTGTGGCACTCATGTTAACGGTGCCGGTTGTGCTTTGCGACAATGCGGAAGATGCGAGTGCTACAAGAACAGCGATCGCCGCCAGGAGCAGCGAATACGCTCTACTCATTCCTTTCATCTAAATTTCTCCAACTAAGGTTGGTGATGCCGCCGCCGGCATGTCCTGCGGCGGCACAACCAGGCAATGGCCGTTAGGCCTAAGTTATGGTGCGGTTACCGTAAAAGTAGCTGCAACGGTCGTGGTGCCAACTTCATAGAACTGCGGCTTGACCGCGAAAATGGCAGGAACTGTCAGTCCGTTAGTATTGCTACGCGGGACTGCATTTAATATACGTGCACCGCTGAGAGCGGTTGTCGCTGCTGTGAATGCCCCCAGGTTTGACCGGGTGGCGGTGAATTCGAAACGTCCGCTGGTCGCATTTACTGCTCCATTGGCCGCGAGAGTCGGGTCTCCCGAGGTGGCATTGGTGTCGGTTCCAGTTGTATGGACCCCGACGCCGCTTCGGGTAACCGTGCCGAGACCGAAACCTACGTCAGCGGCGCCGATCTCTTCTGCTGTTGTTCCCGTGCTGCTGACCGTCGCGGTAAGCGTCATGTTGTAAGCCGCGTTGCTGCGAAGCTTGAGAGGCACGCTTGCTGTAACGAAGCTCGATGTATTGCTTGGGCCAAGTTCGCCGAGATTGACGACGACCGCAAGCGGGCTATTCGCGGTGCCGTCCGTGGTGACGCCACCGCCGGTGTTGCCGCTTAGTGTAACGGCACCACCGGACTGGATCTCGACGAATTTCGAGACAGTTCCGCTTAAATTCACAGTGCCTGTGGTCTGCGCGTTAACGCCGACCGCAACCAGCGAGGTGAACAATACCGCTTTTACGGCTGTTGTGATGGTTTTGAACATTTTTCTATTCCTAACTCCTAAAGGTGATGTAGATAATTCATACGGATATCCTAGGGAGCAATAAATGCTTCTCCGAAAAGCGCTTTATCTCGCTCACGCTTGTTCCTACAGATCGGGTCAAGCGTTCAACGCAGTCATTTCGAAAGCGACACAAATTGTTGTGGGGATATTCGTGGCAGGATGCGCGGAAGAACCACGCACTTTTGAGATTATAGGAACAACCGCGAGGTGTCAACAATTTTGTTAAAGTTTTAACAGCCACGGTAAATTGTCGACAGCGGCACTCAAGAAAATGCTCACATCGGTTGCGGGCAATGACCTTTTTACTACTGAGTGATATTATCTGAAAGAGGCAATAAGATATGAAATTACCTGGTGGATTAGACATACAGTCGATGATGCAGCAAGCCCAGCAGATGCAGGAGCAGATGGGGCGACAGATGAAGGAGCTGGTAGTCGAAGCAGCTGCGGGTGGCGGCGCCGTTTCCGTAAAGATGCGGGGCGACTTTGAAGTATTGGGGCTTACGATATCGCCTGACCTCGTAAAGGACGGCGACGTTGAAATGCTTCAGGATCTTACTGTTGCTGCTCTTAATGAAGCTCGGCGCAAGGTTGAAGAATCGCTAAAAGGAAAATTGGGCGGAATGCTGCCGCCGGGACTGATGTAGTTCGAAGAGTTACTTTCTTTAGAGCACTGCGCGCTTGGAGTCGAGTACCTTGAAATTTTCTTAAATGTTGGATTATTCAGAACCAGTCGCAAAGCTGATAGACGAGTTCAAGCGACTTCCCGGCGTCGGTCATAAGTCAGCTCAACGGCTGGCTTTTTACATTTTGCGCAGACCGCAGGCTGAGGTTGATGCGTTCGCTCAGGCGCTGATCGAGGTAAAAGCCCGAATTGTCTTTTGCTCGAATTGTAATAATCTGACGGATGTCGACCCGTGCCTATACTGCGGCAATCCGAAACGTGACCGCTCGACCATCTGCATCGTTGAAGAGCCGTACAATGTCGTAGCGGTTGAAAAGACTAGGTCCTTCAAAGGTTTGTATCACGTCCTTCATGGTACGTTGTCGCCAATGCGAAATATTGGCCCGGATGAGCTGATGCTCGCAAACCTTATCCCACGGCTTCGTCCGGAGAATAATCAGGGAATAGAGATCAGGGAGATAATAGTCGCTACTAACCCTACTACGGAAGGCGAGGCGACGGCGAATTATATCGCTCGTCTCCTGAAGCCGCTGGGAGTCATGGTCACAAGGATCGCGATGGGAATGCCAGTCGGTTCTGATTTGGAATTTGTAGATGAAGTGACAATGGATCGTGCTTTGGCTAATCGCCATGTGATCTAGTGCCGGAACCAGAAATAGAAGCGACCGGTAATTCCCCCAAAGGGCACAAAGTACCGGCCGCAATAACGGTAGTTTGGATTAGAACCTAACCGATTCTTCCTTAGCGTCAGACGCGCTTCGCGAAATACGCCATTCCTCTTCAGTCTCGTAGAAATTTACATCAAAGCTAAGCAAAGATTTTGCCGAGATACCCTCGAATTCATTCGGGGCATCCTCAAACCTTGCGATCGTACCGATACCGATGACTTCGCTGCCGACTTCCTTGACTAGCTCAATGGTTTCACGAATAGCTTTTCCAGAGCGGTTGATATCGTCGACAATTATCGCCGGATATACTTCATAGTCCGACATATACTGCCGAAACTGCCGGGTTCCGTTTTCCATCTCCGCCCAGTAGATCTGGTCTGCTCCGAGGGCTTCCCGAACACCGAAAGCTACCATGATGCCGCCCGGACTTGGGCTGATCACTGAAACGCGCGGTAACCGGCTCGCAATCGATTTTTCTTTTCGAAAGAGACGGCTTAAACCGACCGAGAGGATCCGTGCATTGTCGTAAAACCGAAATGCCAGCGGCATCTGGAAGTAGTGCGACGCGTGCTTGCCATTAGGGTAAACGAAGTGTCCTTTGCGGTAGGCACCTGTTTTTGTGAGGATGTCCATCACCGCTTCGGGCGGGGGAACAAGATCGACCATAGAAGTTTTTCTCCTTTTACTAAGACAAAAGTATACAACGCCCATCGACTTCGGAGAAAGTCGAGTAATGTCGAGAGTTTAGAGGTTCGAGGTGCGAACGACGGATAACCTCGAATTAGGATGTCAAATGTTACTCGCCCCATCCAAGAGCACGCCTAACAAGGAATTGTTGATCAAGACTCATCTCCGCAGGAACGGTTTCAATATCGAACCAACCCAGCTCCAGGATCTCTTTGCTCAAAACCCTAGCCTCGCCAACCGCCGTAGCGGTAAAAATGATCTCGATATGACGCTTTAATGTGCGGGTCCGATAGAGCGAAACATCGCGAAGATCGAGTCCAGTCTCCTCCTTGATCTCTCTCCGAAATCCAGCCTCGGGCTGCTCCCCCGGTTCCAGAAAGCCGCCCGGCACGCCCCAGCCCGAGTCCGGCCTTAGAACGTGATTTAGCAACAAGACCTGGCCATCGTCATTTACAATGACGCCGGCGGCCGAAACGGTGAATTTCGTCTGCACGCTTCGCGAAACCAAAACACGCATGCCCCTCGGCATCCGTTTCCATATTTTCCCCGCTATCGTATAAAGCATCAGCTGGTACGAGTTTACGCTAAACAAAAACAAGGAAACAGTCGCACTTGCTTTGCGCTTGACTCGTGTTTTCGGAACTTTGGTTATAACATTGTCGGCTGGACGTAAAACCTACGTTTCAACTCAAAGTGTATGCCAAGGATCTTAGCCCTAGCGGGCAGCTATCGCGAAAATTCGTTTAACAAGCGCGTTCTGGCGATCGCCGCCGATGGTGCCCGTGCTGCCGGGGCAGACGTGACGCTTATCGACCTTCGAGATTTTCCATTACCGATCTTTGATACAGATGCGGTCGAAAGAAACGGGTTTGACGCCCAAGCTCTGCGTCTGCAGGACATCATGAATGACCATGATGGGTTTCTGATCGCGTCGCCCGAGTATAACGGCGGCATTCCGGGCGGCTTTAAGAACGCGATCGACTGGGCTTCGCGGGCGAATGATAAATACAAGATGTACGGCCCGATCAAAGGCAAGACGGCGGCTTTGATCACCGCCTCGCCGGGGCAATTTGGTGGGATTCGTTGCTTGGCGCATCTTCGCGGTGTCTTTACGATCATGGGCGTTCACGTATTGCCAATGGAGATCGCGGTCGGGTTTGTCAGTCAGAAGTTCGAAGTCGACAGCGGCGAGCTGACGGACGAGAAGACCAAGAGCTTGCTCGAAAATCTTGGCGCGACCCTCGCGAATGTGTTAAAAACCTAGAACGCGGTTTTTACGATGATATTTCGGGCACACATACCCAGATTCCCGCTCGGCCAGTTTGTCGAGGTGATCATCTATTACGAAGGCGTCCAGCACACGCACAAGGTCGATCGCTTTCTGCCGAATGGCGACACCGAGATCCTGATCGATTTTCACGACGCTCCACAGTACATCTACGACAACGAAAGTCTCAAAGAGATCCAGGCTTGCAATCACGTTTGGGCTTCGGGATTTCGTACCGAGCCGATCACGATCCCTTCCGGAACCGACGCGGCGATGATGGTGATCGCTTTCAAAAAAGGCATGGCTGCGCCGTTTTTCCCGTTCCCTATGGGAGAAATTGCGGATAGTGTGGTCGATGCCGATCTGGTCTGGGGAACTGATTTTGGTTTGCTTCGCGAGCAGTTGCTGGCAACCAAAGACGTCGACGAGCGGTTCCGCATCGTCGAGGATTTCCTAATTCGTGAGTTCCAATCCCAAATGGCGATAAACCCCTGCGTGGCTTTCGCAGTCGAGGAAATGACTACGCATCCCGATGCCGTGAGCATCGCCCGGATGAATGAAAAGATCGGCTACTCACAAAAGCATTTCACCGACATGTTCCGCCGACAGGTCGGCGTGACGCCGAAATCGTATCTAAAGATAATGCGCTTCCAAAAGGCCGTCCGTACCATCGACGCCGCCGACAACATCGATTGGGGCCAAATCTCGCTCGAATGCGGCTTTTACGACCAGTCACACTTCATCAACGATTTCAAGCACTTCGCCGGCTTCACGCCCGAGCAGTACGCTAAGATCCATACGAATTATCAGAACTACATTCCGGTTGGTTGACCGTCCGTTATTGATTTGCGTTTCCTTGCGTACCTCGCGGGCGTTGCATGAAACCGCATTTATCACGAACAGATCGCCAAGAGGCCGCAAGCAAAGCAGGTAATTTTTTTCCAATACATCTCGCTTGGCGTCGCGTAATCTCGCGATATGGAAAACTTTTACATCAATCACATTGCCGTCCTGGTTTGCGCATTGATGAGTCTCGTTATCGGCGGGCTCTGGTGGTCACCTCTGTTGTTTGCCAAAGCGTGGCAGCGCGAAACTGGGCTGAGCGACGACCAATTGAAACAGATGAATCCGGCAAAGACCTTCGGACTGACATTTATGCTTGCCTATCTAGCGTCGTACAATCTGGCGTTCTTTCTCGGTGACGGCGGTACAACGTGGAAATGGGGCATCACGGCCGGTTTGCTCGCAGCGTTCTGGGCGATCGCGATGTATGTGATCATCAGCTTGTTCGAACAACGCTCGCTCAAGCACATTCTGATAAACTGCGGCTACATCGCGGTCTACTTTGCGGCGATCGGGTTTATTCTTGGAGTTTGGAGGTAGAAGGTGGAAAAGGGCAAAAGGTAAAAAGTGAAAAAGTTGTCGCGGTCCCGTAATAACTTTTCCACTTTTCCACTTTTCTGTTTAACAAAGCATCATGGCACAGAAAACATCAGGTGAATTTGAAAAGGAATTTATGGACGGGCTCAACAGCTCGACTGGCAAAGATCTTGGTACATGGCTGAAGATACTTGACTCGTTCAACAGCAAAAAGCGAAACGAGGTTATTGCGTGGTTAAAGGACGAACACAAGTTCAATCATATGCACGCCTCGCTGCTCGCTGGTATTCACGCCAATGGCGGCAAGCCGGTTTACGGAAGCACGGATAGCCTGCTCGACGACCAGTTCGCAAAGGCCGCGGACATGCGGCCACTGTACGGGGCGTTCGTAGCGTTCATCGCAAAGAATTTTCCAAACGCGACTTTCTTGCCGAAAAAGACCTATGTTTCGGTACTCGAAAATCGCGAATTCGCAGCTGTAAATATCAAGAAGGCTGAGCTCAGGATCGGCCTCGACCTCGGCGACCGGCCGTTCGACGAGAAGGTCGAAAAAGCCAAACTTACCGGTCCGATGCCGCGGATCTCGCACATGGTTGTGGCAACGGACGATAGTCGATTTGATGTGGAACTGGTCGAGTTGCTGAGGCAATCGTATTCGCGATGTCACTAAGAATTCAAGGTACATCATGATCAAACTAGCAGCTCTATTTTCAATTCTTCTTCTAGCGTCGAGCATCAACGCTCAGCCCGCGAGTTACAAGATCGCCTTCAACACCCTCGAAGACTCAAAAGCTGATGATTACGACATTTACACGATGAACCTCGACGGCTCGGGCGAAAAGAACATTACAAAGAACAAAGATGTCGCGTGGACCTATTATGCGTGGAAAGACCGTTTGTTCTTCGTCAGCGATCGCGGAGCATGTCGGCGCTGTTACTTTTTGCACGAATCGGACGCCGATGGCGCGAATCTAAAGAAGGTCAGCAATCTTCAGCTCGAAGACTCGTGGCTAGGTGCGAGAGACGACGGCAAAGAACTGGTCGTTTCCGGTCGGATCGATACGCGCGTGCGTTTTCAGCTTTTTATCGTCGATCGGGAGACAGGACAATACAGACAATTGACTTACGAACCTGCGGCTGCGTTTCGCGATCCGAGCTTTTCGCCGGACGGAAAGCAGATCATCTACGTTTACAAAAAGAACCGCACCGACCGCTCAGAGATCGAAGAGCTTTACATAATGAACGCCGATGGCTCAAACCGCCGCAAACTGACCACCTATCCAAAGGACGACCCGCTCGGCAAAGATCCCGGCTACCACGTCGGGCCGCCGCATTGGAATGCGAAGTACAAGTTCATCACTTACCAATCAAATCAGGCTGGCAAACAAAGCATCTACGCCGTCACGCCCGATGGCAAAAAGCAATGGAAGTTGACCGACAGCAAACTCGACGAAGGCTGGCACGACTGGTCGCCCGACGGCGAGTGGCTTGCGTTTGACAGCCGCGACCCAGCGACCGGCAGATATGAGGTTTATGTAATGAATTACAAGACCAAAGAAACCAAAAATATCACGGGCGGCAGCCCTTTGAAATACCATCAGGCACCAGTTTTCGTCATCGCCAGATAGGCGGCTTTGAATCCAAGGCTAGTCAGGCGTAGAATTTTCTTGTCCAAGAGAAACTCATACGATGACGAACTTTCCAGAGATGCCGCTCGACGCTTGGCGGCCGACCAAGAACACACTCCATCTGTATTTGCAGATCGTTGGCAAGATCCGGCTCGCGATGCACCCACGTGTAAATCATTGGTGGCATGTGCCGTTTTACGTTAGTCCGCGGGGGCTGACCACGCGGGCGATCCCGCACGAGGGCGGGAGCTTTGAGATCGAGTTCGATTTTCACGATCACGAACTGAAGATCCGCATGAGCGATGGGCGCATAGAGGATTTTGCTCTATACGACGGACTAAGCGTTGCCGATTTTTACGCCAGCGTTTTTGCGAATCTCACAAAGCTTGGCCTTGAACTCGCGATCAAAGCTCTGCCGTACGAGGCCCCGTCGACTACGCCTTTTGCCGAGGACCATGAGAACAAATCTTACGACAAGGATCAGGTCGAGCGGTTTCACAAGATATTGGTCGCGGTCGATGACATTTTTCAGGAATTCCGCGGCCGTTTTACCGGTAAATCAACACCCGTTCACCTCTTCTGGCACAGCTTTGACCTCGCGTTGACGCGGTTTTCGGGTAATGCGGCACCGCCGATACCCGAGGCCAATATGGTCACGCGTGAGGCGTATTCGCATGAGGTTATCAGCTTCGGATTCTGGTTCGGCGACGACAAAGAGGGCAGCATTGCGGCCCCGGCGTTTTATTCATACACTGCTCCAAAACCTGACGGATTAGAAAATGAGCCATTACAGCCTGCTACCGCATTCTGGACACCCGACGGCGGCATGGCTTTGCTGAAGTACGACGATGTTCGAACAAGTTCCGATGCGAAACAGCAGGTGCTCGATTTTCTCGAGTCGACGTATCAAGCCGGTGCAAAGCTTGCGAAATGGGATGTAGATGGCTTTCGAGCAACGGCTCGGTAAATAATTTCGAACTGATCTCAGACTTCTCTGCATCATAAAGAAAAATTTTTGGAGGATATCTATGCGATCGTTTCTTTGCGTTGTAATTATTAGTTTGTTTGCTCTCTCTGCCTTCGGGCAAGAGCTGAAGGTCCCGGTCCTTAGCCCGTTGAGCGAAGTTACTCAGGAGGTTGGACTGACGCAGGTCAAGCTTAGCTATGCTCGTCCGAGTGCTAAGGGCCGAAAGGTCTTTGGGGATCTCGTTCCGTTTGGCGAAGTTTGGCGAACTGGTGCGAATGCCTCGACCAAACTCACGTTTTCGGAGGACGTTAAGATCGAAGGAAACGCGCTCAAGGCCGGGACTTACGCGCTCTACTCGATCCCCGGCGAAAAAGACTGGACTATCATTATTCATACCAACACTCGTCATCGTTCGATCGCTGGTGATGTTTACAAACCTGCCGAAGACGCTTTCCGCTTCAAAGTGCCGAGCGGCAAGACTTCGAATTACGTCGAAACGTTTACGATCGCGTTTGGCGATATCACCACAAATTCGCTCAAGGTCGCCCTCGCCTGGGAGAATACCGAGGTCAAGTTCAGGATCGATTTTGACGTCGATGCTGGTGTCGATAAACAGATCGCCGCTCTGGCAACCGCTCCAACCGGAATGAGTCACGGTGCCCAATTCCTGGCGGCCGAATACTACCTGCACAACAACAAGAACTCAACAAAGCCGACGAATGGATCAAGTCGGCGATGGAAAAGAGTGCCAAGAACTCACGCTACGGCCTGCTGCGAGCAAAGATCCTCGCGAAAGCAGGAAAACGCGATGAGGCTCTAAAGGTAGTCGCCGAAGCCAACGCCTGGGCGAAAGAAGCCAAAAACGCTAACTACGTCGAGCAGACGCAGCAGTTCTGGGATTCGATAAAGAACTAGTCCGATCCGATCGCCATATCGATGACGGTTACTCCCACCGTCTTATCTTCGTTCATTTCCATCAGTGCAGCCGCTCCGGCTTCGAGTGAGACCACTTTTCCGATCAGCTTGCCAGGGTCGAGTTGGCCCATGGCGATCATTTTTAGCATTTCATCATAGCGGTAAGCCTGCATTCCGTGGCTGCCGATGATCTCGAGTTCGCGGCCGATGATCTTATCAACGGGAACAGGCGAGGAATGAAAGCCCGATTCCATTATCCCGATCTGAATGTGCTTGCCGCGTTTGCGTAAGGATGAGATCGAGTTGAACAGCAGTTCGGGATGCCCGAGAGCGTCGATCGAGATGTGAGCACCGCCATCCGTGGCGTCGAGTATAGCCTCGACCGGGTTTCCGTACGTCGAATTAATGACCGTTTCGGCACCGAGTTCTCTCGCTAGCGTGAGTTTGTCCTCAGCGATGTCGATCGCGATGACCCTTGCTCCGAAAGCGGCGGCGATCATGATCGCGGAAAGGCCGACACCCCCGCATCCGTGGACCGCCACCCATTGTTCAGGCCTGACTTTTCCCTGATCGACCACGCCGCGAAATGAGGTTGCAAATCGACAGCCGAGGCTCGCCGCTGTCACCATATCGATCTCGTCCGGCAGGCGGACGAGATTACTGTCCGCATACTCGATCGCGACATACTCGGCAAAGCCGCCCCACGCCGTAAATCCTGGCTGAAACTGCCGGTCGCAGACCTGCTGATCGCCAGCGAGGCACGGTTCGCAGGTGCCGCATCCGCATACGAAAGGCAGTGTCACCCGATCGCCGGGTTTGAAATTCAGGACCTCAGATCCAACTTCGATGATCTCGCCGGCAAGCTCGTGGCCAGGCACGTGCGGCAGGCGGATGTCAGGGTCATTATCCATCCACCCATGCCAATCGCTGCGACAAACGCCGCAGGCACCGACCTTGAGAACGACACCCGTCGCCGAGGGCTTCGGGTCTATTACCGTCTCTATGTTTATCGGGCCTTGAAATTTTTCAAATAAAGCAGATCTCATCTCTTTCTAACGTAGAACGTTAGCCTAAAAAAGGCTTGACACAAAACTGAAATCCGCTGATAATTTGAGCATTCGAAAATTAACATTACGGTGCGTTTACAGGACTTTCCACGTCCATCGGGTAGGCCTCTCATGCTCCGTGAAATAAAAGGAGAAACTCATGTTTAAGAAGATATTGGTTGTGTTCTCGCTCTCGCTCGCCATGGCATTTGGTGCCTATGGTCAAGGAACTTCTTCAACGGCCAGCACGGCAAAGGCGGCCGAGCCAGCCAAGAAAGCGCCTGTTTTTAGGCCGACCAAAGATCAGATCAGAGAAGTCCAGACAATGCTCAAGGACAAAAAGTTATACACCGGCGAAGCCAGCGGAACATATAACAACGACACCCGTTCGGGGATCAAGGTCTTTCAAAAGGATAACGGCCTCGCTCAGACCGGTACGCTCAATCGTGCTACGCTCGAAAAATTTGGCGTCGAGTTGACCGAAACACAGAAGGCATCGCCGGTGCTTGATAGCTCATTTGCCAAACCCGAAAGTGAATCAAAAACAGAGAAAGCATCTTCAACGGCCTCGAAAACGACCAAATCATCGTCAACCGGGCCAAAACGGCCTGCTCCATTCCGTGCGAATGCCGACCAGATCAAGGCTGTGCAAAAGCTGATGAAGGATGGCAAAATGTACGCTGGTGAAGAGACCGGAAAGCTCGACGATGCGACGCGAGAAGCCCTCGGCAAATATCAGGAGGCGAACGGACTCAAAGTCACAAAAACTCTCAACGCTGTAACTCTCGAAAAAATGGGCATTGCATTGACCGACGCACAGAAACAGAATGTTGCCGCCCAGGCAGCGTATGACGAATCGCGCAAGAATTAACCAACTAATTTTCAAAGAACCGGAGCGGCGGGCGTTCTTGCTTGCCGCTTTATCAATTTAAGATGAAAAAACTGCTTCTTATCACCGTCGTTCTTCTCGCTGCTGTATCGTTAAATGCTCAGAAACCCGAGGTCGAGATCCGCAAAATAATGGACGCGCAGGCTGCGGCGTGGAATCGGGCTGATATCGAGGCGTTCATGGATATTGGTTACTGGAAGTCCGAAAAGCTCAAATTTGTCTCCGGTGACAAGATCACGCTCGGCTGGCAGCAGACGCTTGATAATTACAAAAAGACCTACGGAACAGGAGCCGCGATGGGCAAGCTGACGTTTTCCGATCTCGACATAACCGTTCTTTCAAAGGACGCGGCATTTGTCATCGGCAGTTGGTCGCTGTCACGTGAGAAAGACAACCCGAAAGGGAAATTCACTCTGCTTTTCCGAAAGCTCAAAGAAGGCTGGCGGATCGTTGCAGATCACTCGAGTTGAGTGCCGGCCCGATCCGCCATTGTTCCTATTCCTGCCCCACAAAATCCACATTTGAAAGGGCCGTTGTAACGTTCAGCGTCTGGGTTGTGAACCGATAGCGCTTCGACGAAACACCTACGAAATACGACTGTCCGGGCAGGACATTGGGAAATGAATAGATCCCAAACGAACTGGTCGTTGACGTCCTGCGAACACCCTGAGCGTCGGTCATCGTGACCTGAGCGTTTCGCAGGCCCTGGCCGCCGGGAGTCGTAACGCGGCCCGCGATCAGCACAGGCAATGCCTGCGGCGAAAACGCCGGTATCTGCCACATGCCGCGACCATGCGTCGCGATTCGGATCATATTGCCCGCAGTTTTTGCCATGTCGAAAACAGCGACGCGCGGGTAGCCAGTTCCGAACGGATTCCATGTCGTGCCGCCGTCAGGCGAGACATAGACGCCGATATCGGTGCCGGCGTACAGGATGTTCGAGTTGGCAGGGTCGACGATAAACGCGCTCACCGGAACACGCGGCAGCGTGCCTGAGATGTTGGTCCAGGTCGGCGGATTTGCGTCGAGGTTCGTTGTTTTGTAGACATTATTTACGCCGAAGTTTGCGAGCGTTACATAGGCGGTCTTCACATCGTTCGGGTCGATAACGGCGCGAGCGATAAAACCGCTTGGTATGACATTGGTCGGATCGAGATCGGTCAGAGTTGAACTGCCGGTATTTGTGCCCCAGAGCCCGCCGGTTCTCAAACCTACGACGCGGACGTTGTCATTCTGCGGTGCGATGCCAATCGAGCTAACGGCGACGCCGCTCTGGATCGGTGCCTGGCTGACGACCGTGTGCGTCAGGCCGAGATCGGAACTGCGGTAAACGCGGTCCGTTCCGTAGTAGATCGTATTCGGACTTCCCGGCCCGGGTTCAAGCGGGGCGTAGAACAACACCGCGGTGTCGTTACAGTTGATGCCGTTGAGCGGCGTCGACCCGTTACCACAACCGCGAAATGTCCAACCCCCTGAGGTCGATCCCCGCGTCGTATATCCGACGATGCTGTTTATCCTGCTAAAGAAGGTGTGATACATGCGGACATTAGTGGTGTCCGTCGCGTTTTGGTCGATGACCGAGTAACCGCCGTCGCCGCCGTTCACGCGGGTCCAATTTGTTGCTGCAGGGTCTAGGTAGTTCGTCCCGTTGTCCTGCGTGCCGCCGATCGTAAAGTTTGGATCTGTAGGATGGACCGAAAGGCCCATGAACTGCGTCGCCGAGAACTGACTCGTGTTCAGGTGCTGATAGCTGACACCGCTATTTGTCGATTTGTAGATGCCGCCATCGGTTCCAAGGTAAATGATGTTCGGGTTCGACTGCGAAACTGCCAACGCGTGCGTATCGACGTGGACGCCGGAGCCTCCTTCCGTAAATGCGGCGCCGCCATTTAGCGAATATGCCGCAACTACGGCCGGGGCACCGCCGACATAAACCTGATCCGGGTTTACCGGATCGACCGCGATCGCAATGTTGTAGAAACACTGAGGATTGCAGAAGCCGTTATTGGCACGCTGCTCCCACGTCAGGCCGCCGTCCGTTGACCGCAGAACGCGCCCACCGCCGTTTCCACTTGCCGCGTAAAAAACCGGACTGCCCGCACCCGGAGCACGCGTCACTGCAAATTCTGTTGTTAATTCGCTTGTTGATGTGCCCGCGTAGGTTAACGTCTGGCTAAATGTCGGAACTGCGGACAATGCATTCGCGGTGCGATAGATGCCGCCGACCGGGCCGGCAGCCACCACGCCGACGACCATAACGTTTGGATCTGCCGGATCAAACGCGATATCTCGTACGCTGTCGTTCGTTCCACCTGTACCCGCAAGACGTTCAAATGTAGGCGACGCGCCCGCTGCATTTGTCGACCGATACACGCCACGCGCCGGAAGCACGCTGTTTGCTGCCCCGCCAATGCCGCCAACCCCCGAGGTGGTCGCTACAAAGATCGTGTTGATGTCAGTCGGATGTACCAGGATCTCGCTGATGCCACGGCCGGTAAAAACATCAGCACCAAGCCCGTTGCGATTCAGCGGGCCGCTCCTGTCTGCTGTTGTCGATGCATTTTCTATCCGGTAAACGCCTACTCCAAAGAAGCTGTCGGATGAGAAATTTGGTTCGCCGGTTCCTACGTAAATTGTTTCGGGATTGGTCGGGGCGATAGTGATCGCACCGATCGCGAGGCTTTCTGCCGAATCCATTATTGGCGTCCACGTCGTTCCGCCATTCGTCGTCCGGTAAACGCCGCCCTGTGCCGCACCAACGTAGACGATGTCGGGATTTGTCGGGTGAACGGCTATCGCCGTTACACGGCCTGAGTAGCGGAAACTACCGGCAAAGATAGGCGCAGGGCCGATCGGTGCCCAATCGGCAAGAAGCGCGTCCTTAAAACTAGATTCAGGGAGCCGCCGTAGATCTGTCTGACGTTCATCGAGTTCCTTGACCGCGTCGGAGCGTAATTGCGGATCGACAAACGAGTCTTCACTGAGCCCGCGAAGCAAGGCATTACCGGCTGCCCGGCCCTCTCGAAATTCATCGACCGTGGTCGTAGCCTTCGCGGCCTTGAGCATGGCGGGAAAGTCCGGGTCACGCTCAAAGAACGGGATGTCCATTTGAGCAAGAGTACCCGATATCGGCGACCAGAAAACGGCGGCCGACACGACGACAACGACTGCGAGCAGAACAAACAGCTTTTTCATAAAGATAATGCGGAGGGTATCAAAATAATAGTTTACGTGCGGCTGATGTTCAAGGGCAAATATCTGTCAGAACAGAATGCGTCCCAGGAATTTGCTACCGTTCGATCCGCACCATGCGTCCCAACGAATTTGATCGGCGCGCGGCATCGAGCACTCGCTGAACCTCGAGGCCGTCTTCGAAGGTCGCCGCGTCGTTGATCGATGTGCGTCCCAAACGGAGCGCGTCGACGATCTCTTTTGCGATCACTGTAAAACCACGGGTGAAACCGGTGTCGGGATAATCCGGCACTGCCGGGGCTAGCTCGACGTCGACTGCGTCCCAGGATTCAAGGCTCCGACGCGCTATGAAAACGTCGCCTCGATGGTCGATGCGTATCGCCCCTTCGGTTCCGTAGAACTCCATACGGTTTTGGTACTTTGGAATTTCGAGCATCGAAACTGAGACGAGTCCGGTTGCGTCCCAGGAAACCGAGCCGTCGTGAAAGCGGAGAAGCATATTCGCTTCGTCATCGGTTGTCACCGATCTCAGTTCGCCGTCTGCTGCGCGTCGTTGTTTGATGTGCGAGTGGAGCTGGCAAAAAACTGTGTCGATCGGCGAACCGAGAAACCAATTGAACGAGTCGATGATGTGAGAGTTGATCGCTCCCAAAGCTCCACCGCCCGACGCTGCGTCGGACCACCAGTTCCACGGCAGCGACGCATCGCCGCGGCTCGGGGCCTGAAAGATCGCTTTCGCATGGCGGACTTTGCCTATAGCCCCTTCGCGAAGCATATCTCTTGCGATCTGTCTTCCGGGCTGGAAGCGGAGTTCATGATCGATAAGAGCAAGTATCGATTTGCCGGCAGCCGCGTCGGTCATTTCTTGAGCTTCGCCGACGTTCATGGCCATCGGCTTTTCGCAAAGGATGTGCTTGCCGTGCTCGATCGCGAAAAGCGTCATCTCGCGATGCAAATTTGGAGGCGTCGTGATGCAGACCAAGTCTACATCAGGGTTAGAGACGGTCTCACGCCAATCTGACGAAAAATGAATAATACCGTGCTCTTCTGCCGTGCTTTTCGCATTCTCGTAGCTGCCGCTCGCAACCGACGCTATCCAGGCCCCCGCACAAGCCAAAAACGCCGGTATCTGCACCCGCCGTGCAAAACCCGTCCCGATCAATCCGATGCCTACTTTATCTTTCACGAGACTCATTCACCCTTCCTCGGCTTCTCTTTGCGAATCTACACATTTTGATCCGAAATTGGAATGCTAAACCGCGTAGATCGCAGCAAAACGCACAAAATGATGCAAAATGCTTGAAATGCAAAAGTCCGCGCTTCAGCAAGGGCGATACACTCAGTGCGAGCGGGTATCGCCCTCGCTGACGCGCGGGCTTTTGCAAAATAAGGTCTTAATCTATGCCGAGTTCAAGGCTTCCGGTCGGGCGAGGGCCGCGGTGACCGCGGCGAAGGAATGTTTCGTACGTTTCTTTGTCGGCACCGACCAGGGTCAGAATGTGGGCTCCAACCAGAAAACGTTCGGTCGAGATGTGGACACCGACCTTCTCATATCGTTTTCCCATGACCTTCATGTGGACCTTGCCGGTTGGCAGATCCATTTCGACATTAAGAGTAAGGTCGTGGCCGACGAGGTATTTTTCTTTAAGGCGGATCGAGGGTACTACAAAAGCGATGCCCGTGCGGCTGATGTCGTAGGTTTCGCCGAGGACGCAGGATGAGCGGGCAAGTTCGCGGGCACGTTCTGAGTTGATATCCGGCTCGATCCAGATCTTTACCGGCGCTGTGTGCCGTCGTCGTGATGAGACCATGCTCTCAGTCAAAGAGCGATTGAACTTGCTTATCAGCTTGCGTAACATCTGCTTGTACCTCGTAAAGCTAAGTGAAAGACAAGAAACTAGATATAACGGTTTCTATCGGTAATATCAACAACGTTTATGCATTTTTTTCCACAGGCTAATTAGCTAACGGTTTGCCTCCGTTGTCTCGGCTCGTGACGCGCGATAGTCCTTTCGGGTCGGGTTTCAGCAGGAACGACAATTTTCCGCTCTTGCCATACTCGGCCGGCGTTGCCGTTGCGTAATAATTCTTCTTGTCCGGCGTGAGGTGAATGACGTAATCGTAACCGGTCGATTCGCTTGTTTTCGCGTCCTCGGGCAGCAGCCCGGCACCTATAAGTGATGCGATATCCGCAAAGACGCCGCCGTTCTGGATCGAAGTCGCAAGCTGTGCCTTCGATATCCGCTCGAGCATTTTCTTTGCTTCTTCCTGATGGGTTTCGATGCGAAGGTTATAGAAGTACCGCTTGCCTTCCTTGCGGATCCGCGCCTCGGCCTCGGGGTCGACGGACTGGATTATCCAGACATCGCCCTGCTTTACGAGCTTGAGTGGCCTTAGCTCCTTGGTGCCGTCATCGGTTGGGAAATTTGCGGTGACAGTGGCGGAGTTTCCGGTCGTGATCTCGCCATTTATCTCGATCTCAGCTGGTATCTCACCCGCAAGCTGGGCAAAATCGAGCGAAAAATCACTAAGCTCCGCGTCCGTCAGGCCTTCGATCGCCGGACGTAGATTTGTTAGGAAGATCGCGTCGCGAAACTTCTTTTCCCGCAGATATTTGTAGAATACACGTACAGTATCAGCCGGGCCATTTGGCTCGATCGGGATCGTCGCACCTTTCGGCGGTTCGGCTTCGGTCCTTGCGGCTGCGGGTTGCTGATCTGCAGAGGTTGGCGGATTGGCGTTCGCGGACGTTTTTGGTTCGGTGACCGAGCATGCGCTAAATAAAAACGCCAAAAATGCCGTGAGACAACCGACGATCACGATCCGATAACCATGGGCTGGAGAAAACTTCATTGTAAAACGAATACGGATGTAAATGCGGTGCCGCACCAGTCGAGGAAAGTGAAACGCGACACGCTATCTAATGTATAGCATTTTGCGTTAAAGGAAGTAAAACAATTTCTTTTCTGTTTTACCTGCAGATGTTGGCCGCAAGAAAGGGCGATACGGTCAATACTGATCCGAATCGCCCTCTTATGTGCGAGCTTGCGAAAGGAGTCAGGTTACTCCTCAGTTTTGCTTTGGCCGCTAGGCTTGAACAATCTCTCTCGGCCGACAAGATAGAGAAAGACCATCAGCACGATAAACGGAACATACGCCAGCGTATCGGCCCACGGGCCGTCGTAGAATGGATTGCCCGCCTTTGACAGCTCGGTAAAGTAGTTCACGAGGTCGCTGAAATAGACCGCCGACAGCGCAATGATGATTCCCGCCAAGGCTCCCCCCGCGATATAGCCCGAAGCGAGCAGGACGCCGGAACTCTTGTCGGTTTCCGCAATGAACTCTTCCTCGGTCAGCTCCTTCTCGGCAAACTTACGTTTTAGATACTTATCGACGCCCCAACGAACCAGGCCGCCGAAGAATATCGGCGACGAAGCCGAGATAGGCAAATAAAGCCCCACAGCAAAAGCGAGCGATGAAACACCGCACAGTTCCAGCGTAACGGAGATCATTACGCCGAGCAGGATCAGGCCCCACGGCAGCTGTTGGCTCAGGATGCCCTCGATAATGTAGCTCATCAGCGTCGCCTTTGGTGCGCGGTATTTTTCGACCGACTGCATTATCGGCTGGCCATTTTCGTCGACGCCTATCTGATTTTCCTTAACCACGCCGTTAATGCCGGGGTCGACGAGATATGCGGGTTTGCCCTGCGTATTGACGAGATAACGGCCTTTCGCGCCGTTCGCTGCGTCGGTGTTGTGCCAGACGCGATATTGCGCGGTGTCCTTTGTTCCGAGAAACCCACCGACCGCCTCGCTCTTAAAAGTGCCGCCTTCGCGGACCAGTTCCTGTTCCGAAACCTGAAAATCAGGAGCAAACGCAGTGGCCGCGACCGGTTGATAAACAGAGGATGAATTGTTCAGCTGAATTAGGATCGGACCAAGAAGCAATGCAGAGGAAAGCGCGCCGATGAGGATCGCGGTTTGCTGTTTCCACGGCGTTCCACCGACCCAGAAGCCGGTTTTCAGGTCCTGTGAGGTCGTGCCGCCGTTCGATGCGGCGATGCAGACGATGCCGCCGACGCTAAGGGCCGTCACAAAATATGGGTCAGGCTGCGTCCAGCCCAAGAGCAAAAATGCGAGCGAAGTAAACAAAAGCGTCGCGACCGTCATTCCCGATATCGGGTTTGACGACGAGCCGATCTCGCCTGTTAAACGCGATGAGACCGTAACGAAGAGAAACCCGAGAACAATGATCAGGATCGCGCCGAGGATGTTCATCTTCAGCGTCGGGATGAGCGTGATCACGACGACCAGGGCCAGGACGCCGATCATCACCCAGCGGAGCGAGATGTCCTGTTCGGTTCGCGGCAAAGCTCCTGCCGCTGCCTTATCCGCACTCTTGGCTTTTAGGTCGCCGTAGCTGCCCTTTATACCGTTCCAGATGGTCGGCAGCGACCGGATCAGCGAGATGATGCCGCCGGCTGTCACGGCTCCGGCACCGATGTAGAGGATGTATTCGCTCTGAATGCTTCCGCCGCCTTCGATCGGCATGTTCCTGATCAGCGTCGTAGCCGGAGCGAGCGGTTCGGTCAGCGAATCGCCAAAAAAGCGGATCATCGGGATCAGGACAAGATAAGCCAGAGCGCCGCCTGCGCACATGATGCCCGCGATGCGCGGCCCGATGATGTAGCCGACGCCGAGCAAGGCAGGATTATTTTCGATCGAAAAGCTCCCGCCCTTGAAAGGCGCGTCAAATTCCTTGGTCGGATACTCCTTCCATCCCGCAAAAACGCTCATTACGGCCTTGTACGCGAAGCCGATCGCAAAACCGGCGGCGATGATTAGCCCGCCTTTGGTTTCGGTATCGTCCGACGCTTTTGCGATCTCGGAATTTGCCTTCGATTCGTCGCTGGCGCTGGCGATCAGCACCTGAGCGCACGCCGTACCCTCGGGATACTTGAGAATGCCGTGCTGATCGCGAATGAGAGCGCGTCGCAGCGGGATCATCATCAGAATTCCCAGCAAGCCGCCCAAAACCGCGACCATCGTCACCCGCCAAACCTCAAGCTCGAAGCCGAGGATAAGGATCGCCGGCATCGTCACGCCGATCCCAAAAGCGATCGATTCGCCCGCGGAACCGGTCGTTTGGACGATATTATGTTCGAGAATGGTCGCGTCCTTCGCCCCCAGTTTCGACAGGATACGAAACAGCGTGATCGAGATCACGGCGACCGGGATCGATGCCGAAACCGTCAGCCCGACCTTCAGAACCAAATAAAGCGACGAAGCCCCAAAGACAACCCCGAGCAGAACGCCGACGATCAGCGGAAATGGCGTCAGTTCGCGAAGATTCGTGACCGAAGCCGGGATGTATGGTTTAAAGTTCTCGAGAAACGGATTCTTCATCAGAAGTGCTCCTAAAAAGATAGGTTTAGGGGAAAGGGTCTGACTTGGAATTTACAGTGGAATGGTCAAAAAGGCAATACGGCTTTTTAGCCACGAATGGCACGAATGACACGAATGGAGGACCGCGAAGCAATTCGTGTCATTTGTGTTATTCGTGGCAAATCCTTCCCGCGTTACTGAATGGCTTGCGCGTAAGGGCTTATTTATCGGAAACTACGCATATATGAAACATCTCTGCTCGCTCTCGGCCTCTCTGCGTCTCTGCGGTTTAGTTCTTGTTTGCGCGTTCGGTGCATTTGCCCAAAACGTTCCGGCACCGAAAGACGTTATCGGCTTTACGCCGGGTGATGATAGAAAACTCGCGAGTTGGGCAAGCATTGTCGATTACTTTCAAAAGCTCGACAAAGCCTCCGACCGGATGACATTTCAGGAGATCGGCAAGACGACAATGGGCGTGCCGTTCGTGTACGCGACGATCAGCTCGCCTGAGAATCTGAAACAGATCAAGAGATACGAGGATATCAACGATAAACTCGCCGATCCGCGCAAGATCAAGAGCAGCGACGCGGCGGCTAAGGCGTTGATAAAGCAGGGCAAAACGATCGTGTTGATCACTTGCGGCATCCACTCGACCGAAGTTGGCTCGACGCTTTCGAGCATGCTCATCGCTCATCGTCTCGCATCGAGTAACGAGCCTGAGATACAGAACATCCTCAAAAACACGATTATCCTCCTCGTCCCGTCGCTTAACCCAGACGGAGTGGATATCGTGAAAAACTGGTACGACAAAACGCTCGGCACCCCGTACGAAGGCACCACGCCGCCGGAGCTTTATCACAAATACGTCGGCCACGATAACAACCGCGACTGGTACGCCTTCACGCAGGTCGAGACGCAGCTCACGGTCGACAAGATCCACAACGTCTGGCACCCGCAGATCGTGCACGACATTCACCAGCAGGGAGCAAACGGCGCACGTCTGTTCCTGCCGCCCTACATGGCGCCCGTCGAGCCAAACGTGCCAAAACAGATCGTCGAAGGCTACACCGAGCTCGGCAACGCCATGGCAGCCGACCTGCGTTCGAAAGGTTTTGAAGGGATAACCACCAACACTACCTACGACGCCTGGACACCGGCTCGTGCCTACTCACACTACCACGGCGGCGTGCGGATCCTCTCCGAAACCGCTTCGGCACGGCTCGCTTCACCGATAACCGTCAAATTCGAAGACCTCCGCGGCGCCTCCGGCGGCCTCGACGCCAAAAAAGAATCTCCAAACTTCGGCCCCCTCTGGAAAGGCGGCGAATGGAAGCTGCGAAACATCACCGACTACATGACCGGAGCCTCGTTCTCGTTATTGAACCACGCAGCGAATAATCGCGAGAAGTGGTTGTCGAGGTTTTATGAGATCGGAAAAGAGGCAGTGCGACCGCGAAACAAAGGTGAAGTTCTTGGATATCGATTTTCGGTAAGAAGCACTGGTGTAAAGGAAATACTGGAGCGGGGCGGAGTTGTAGTTGGAACGGTCGAAGGTGGTGAAGATCAACCGTTCGACGATCACTATGTAAAACTTGCTCAACCATACGGAAACTTCGCGAAGGCCTTGCTCGAGAAGCAGACATATCCGGATCTGAAGAATGAGAAGGGCGAACCCATTCAGCCCTACGATGTGACGGCTCATACTTTGCCTCTACTTGTAAGAAACATAGCCGCGGTCCCGGTCTACGAGTTGCAAAAAGAAAAGACCTCAATACGGCTTGATCGTCTTTGTCAGCCAGTTGTGAAAAATGGAGTCGCTCTCTACCGTTCCTTCATACCTTCGATGGACGAAGGGTGGACAAGATGGCTACTCGAAAGAGATCTATTCCAATGCGGGGACGTTGTTTTCAAGCCCTTGATCAACCCTAATGTTCAAACCGCACGCTTCCCAGATTTGAAGACGATCATTTTCCCCGACCAACCCACCAATCAGATCCTCAACGGCTATGCGAAAGGCTCGATGCCGGATGAGTATGTGGGCGGCGTGGGGAAAGAGGGCGTGGAGAATTTGAAGAAGTTTGTCGAGAACGGCGGGACGCTGGTGTTTTTGAACGAATCGTCGAATTTTGCGATCCGTGAGTTCAAGCTGCCCGTCAAAAACGTAACTGCCGGCCTCAACCGAAAGGATTTCTTCATCCCCGGCTCGATCCTCCGCACCGAACTCGACACCACGCACCCGATCGCCAAAGGAATGCCAAAAGAGTCGATCGCCTGGTTCGAGGACTCACCCGCCTTCGAGATCCAAACCGACCCGCTCGCCCTAACCAACAACTTCCGCATCATCGCCAAATACCCGACCGACCCAACGAAAATATTATTGTCGGGCTGGGCTCTGGGCGCGGAAAAAATAGCGGGCAAGGCAGCATTGGTCGAATTTGCGATAGGCAAAGGCAAGATCGTCCTGTTCGGTTTCAGACCGCAATACCGGGCACAGTCATTGGCGACGTATCCATTGTTATTTAATGCGATATCGCAATAGGGAGCGGTCGGCTCCGATGCATGCTACAAACAGGCCGCCCCGCTGGGGCTCAGTGGCTTATTCAACATTCGGTTCTACAAACAGGCCGCCCCGCTGGGGCTCAGTGGTTTATTTTACGTTCGGTTCTACAAACAGGTCGCCCCGCTGGGGCTCAGTGGCTTATTCAACATTCGGTTCTACAAACAGGTCGCCCCGCTGGGGCTCAGTGGTTTATTTAACGTTCGGTTCTACAAACAGGTCGCCCCGCTGGGGCTCAGTGGCTTATTCAACATTCGGTTCTACAAACAGGACGCCCCTTCGGGGCTAAGATCACATTGACTTACGTTCTAAGTCCCGAGAGGGACGGCCTGTTTGTAGCAAACGTTCATCCATTTTAGAACCCAGCTCCGTAGGAGCGACCTCCAACCGCGATGGCAAACACATTTTCCCAGATCTATATTCAAATCGTCTTTGCGGTTGAGGGTCGGCAAAATCTAATAAGACCAGAATGGCGGGAAGAATTACACAAATACATTACCGGCATCGTTATAAAACGCGGGCAAAAACTGATCGCAATATTCTGCATGCCAGATCATATCCACCTGCTCGTCGGGATCAAACCGTCGATCGCGATCTCGGATCTCGTACGCGATATAAAAACGGGATCATCGAACTTCATCAACGGAAAAGGATGGATCCGCGGTCGCTTTAACTGGCAGGAAGGATTCGGCGCCTTTTCGTATTCACGAAGTCAGATAGACGCGGTCAGCAAATATATTCTCGAACAAGAAATTCGGCACACGGACAGGTCCTTTAAGACGGAGTATATCGGATTGCTGGAAAAGTTTGAGGTCGAATACGACGAGAAATATCTTTTTGATTGGATAGAATGACGGCTGCGCCAAGTCTCAACCGCGGGGCATCGGCGGAAGTTGGCGACGTGTTTATCCCATACGACCTTCCGGACCAGCAGCATGGTTTTGCAGACCATACGCGTACACCTGGCGCACCATTCGAGTGAACTCGGAGTGACCACATGGCTTTAAACCCAGGCGGAATATGAAGATCTGCACTGTGGCACGGCTATTGTAATGAACACGGCGAGATTGATAAGTGCTTAATTATCAATCAATTACAAAACTTTACACTTCTTGGAAATTCATTCAGAAATACGTAAAGCGAATTCATAGAACAAGGAGTCTGTCATGAGAACAATTGATATTAAGAAAATCGCCGCAGTTTCGGCATTAGGTTTGGTTACGCTTTTTGGTACAAGCCAGTTGGCGAACGCACAGAACCGCGACAACCGACGAGATGATCGCCAGGATGAACGTCAGGATCGCAAGATCGACAAGCAGCGTGAAAAGATACAGAAGCAGCGTGCGAAGATCGAACAGGAACGCATTCGAGCGGAAGAGATCCGCCGGGCGGAGTGGAATCGACGCAACGTCAACAGCGGCAACGACCGTTCGAACGGCAACGGTTATTACAACGGTAATGCCAACGCAAACACTAACCGTAACCACCGTTATCGCGTAAATCGCAACGGTTCGTATTACAACACCGACCAGCGCGGCGTCGATCTGCTTAGACAGGCTGTTAACGCCGGTTACCAGCAGGGTTTCCAGGCTGCAAGAAACGACCGAAATCGTAACCGACGAGGTTCGTACTCAAACTCGAACGTTTACCAAAGCGGAACGTACGGCTATCAGAGCTATGTCAGCCAGAGCCAGTATCAGTACTACTTCCGACAGGGTTTCCAGCGTGGTTATCAGGACGGCTCTAATACCCGTTATCAGAATGACTACGACGGCCAGTATCAGTACGGCTACAGCAACAACGGCTCGATGAGCATTCTCGGGACGATACTTAGCCAGATCCTGAATATTCAGCAGTACTAGTTCGATCTAAACGCAAAAACTAAAAAGCCCGGGCCAGCGGTCCGGGCTTTCTTCGTTTGTGATGAGTTAGCTGCTATGCCTTCGCATATGGGTTCGTAAGAAACATCAACGCCATCAACAGCAGGAAATAAGGCACCAAAACAGCCGCTCCCGGATAATCCTTCGCTATCCGCTGACCGAAGAATAGGGCGACGATCGCGATCGCACCGACCGATGCCCCGCCGAAGATCATAATCGTGGAACCTGTGGCCAAAAAATAGACGATCGCCGCCGCACTGGTCAGGCCGGCGAGCAGTTCAAGTATCGTGATCTTTACGAGCATCAACGGCACGAACGGGGCTAGAAAGGTCTTGGAGAAGTGACCCTTTAGCCACTCGACGTTTCCCTTCCAGTCAAAAACCTTGTCGAGTCCGGACTGGATGAACAGGATCGCGACGAGCAGGGCCCCGAGTAGGGCGGGAAGGTTTTTGATCACGGTTTCGAACTGCATCGAGGATCCTTACGTGTGAGATTCGGCGTAGTCACGCAGAGCGTTGTTCACAAGTTTGTGGTACTCGCTGCCATGCTGCTTATACCAATCCAGCACTTCGCTGTCGACGCTCAGAAGAACAGACGATTTGCCATGGGGCATTCGAAGTGTCGCCCTCTTGAAGAAGTCTTCGTTTACCTCCGTTATGTCGGACGTATCGATCTCGTCATCCGTCATCGTCGCCAAACGGTCCCAATTGGTCTTCGAGATATTTGATGAATTTTTCGCGTTCATTTTTTAGTGCTCGCCGCAGCGAGATAATCCGAATTGTATCACCATTTCTTTCAGTAAAAACTATCGCAACGATCAGGTTTCTCAAGAAACCGAAACCGAGATATCGAATTTCACCGTAGTCATTTCGAGCATCTGGTTCGGCGATTATCGGACCTTCAAATATCTCCCAGGCATCGAAAAAATCAAGATCGTGTTTTCGAATATTATCGCGATTCTTGTCCTCATCCCATTCGAAGTTCATCTCCGTTTTGCCATCAACGCCTCTATCTCATCCGGATCTTTGGTAACAGCGGCGGTCAGGTTAATGTTGCCGGTTTCGGTGACGATGACGTCGTCTTCGATGCGGATGCCGATGCCTCGGTATTTGGCCGGTGCGGATTTGTCGTCGGGTGGGATGTATAGGCCGGGCTCGACGGTCAGCGCCATTCCCGGAGCATAGGGCCTCGACTGGCTGGCTTGTTGATCGACGTAGTAGCGTCCCGCGTCGTGTACATCGAGACCGAGCCAGTGGCCGACACCGTGCATGTAGTATTTCAGGTACGCTTTCTTCTTGATCAGGTCCTGCGTTTTTCCTTTAAGCAGACCAAGCTGTTTCATGCCTTCGGTAAGCAGCTCGATCGAATACTCCTGACGCTTTTGATGCGTATTTCCAACCACAGTGAAATCGATGCATTTGCGCTGAACATCAAGCACGACGTCGTAAACCTCGCGTTGGGCTTTGGAGAATTTACCGTTGACCGGGAATGTTCGCGTGATGTCGGAAGCGTAGCCTTCGTACTGAGCACCTGCGTCGATCAGGATCAGGTCGCCATCTTTGAGCGGCATGTTGTTTTCGACATAATGCAGGATAGTCGCGTTGTCACCGCCGCCGATGATCGAGTTATAGGCGACGCCAGCGGCGCCCTTGTCCTTCATGTAGGCTTCCATCAACGATTCGACCTGGCTTTCGTTCATGCCTGGTTTTACCGACTTCATCGCGAGGATATGAGCTTCGGCGGCGATGTCGGCTGCTTTCTGCATCAGGCCGATCTCTTCCTTATCCTTGTGCAGACGCATTTCGCCGGTGATGATCGTCGGGTCTTTGATGGTGTGCGGCGGATAGGCCGATTTCAGGCGGCGAACTCGCTGCTCGGTCAAATAGCCGAGGATCGTCTGGTCGAGCTTGTGATCGACCGCGAAACGATAATAAAGAACGTCGTGGCCGTCGAGGATCTTGCCGAGATCGGCAGCAAATTTGTCAATCGAGACGGCTTTGTCGGCTCCGTAATTCTTCACCGCGCCTTCGACACCCTGACGGCGGCCGTACCAAGTTTCCATCAGCGGATCTCGCGGGCGAACGTATAGCGTGAACGGCTTTTTCGCCTTAGGATTTATCACGGCGATCGCGTCCGGCTCAGGAAAACCGGTCAGATAGCGAAAGTCCGGATCCTGATGAAACTTGAACTCGGTATCGTAGCTCCGCGTAACCTCGTGCGCCGCCGGGATAATTGCGATGGAATTTTCATCCATCTGCTCGATAAAACTCTTTAATTGTCGTCGCATATCACAAAAGTGTAACCCAAAGCCGCAACTGGGCAAAGAGCTCGCTCGATGGCTCCGTGCTCGGCCGATGCGATAGGCTAAAAATCAGACGAATATTGCTATAATCATCCGAATTGGCCGGCCCATGATCGCGGCCCGATCTCGCCGGCAATGATCGATCGCTAGAACCTAGAAAGCGCTAGATGGAACTGCGAATTACAGAAATATTCCTCTCGATCCAGGGCGAGTCGTCGCACGCGGGGCGGCCATGTTCGTTCGTGCGGCTCACGGGCTGCCCGATGCGGTGCGTCTGGTGCGATAGTGAATATACCTTTACTGGAGGCGAAAGGATGTCGTTTCACGATATTCTCACAAGGATTGCAGAATTCGGTTGCAACCTCGTCGAGGTCACCGGCGGCGAGCCGCTCGCTCAGAAAAGCGTATTTCCATTCATCACCGAGCTTTGTGACCGCGGTTACGAAGTTTTGATCGAAACGGGAGGCTTCGTTTCGACTGAGCGGGTCGATCCGCGTGCAGCGATAATTCTTGATGTAAAATGCCCCGCTTCGGGCGAAGCTGAACGCAATCACTGGCCAAATCTCGAACGCCTGCGACGGGACAAGGACGAAGTAAAATTCGTCGTGGCGGATATGGCCGACTGGGAATTTGCCAAGGAAATGATCGCGAAATACGACCTCGCGAACCGGACTAAAGAGATACTTATCTCACCCGTTCACGGCATCGATATGCGTCCGCTTGCCGAGGCAGTTGCGACGAGCGGTTTGCGGTTTCGATTTAATTTACAGCTTCACAAATATGTTTGGGGAGCAGATGTTCACGGGGTTTGACGTTACTAGGATGAGTAAAACAACGGCAATTTGTTTGGTTTCGGGCGGCATGGATTCGTGCGTGACGGCGGCGGTCGCCAAGGCTGAAAACGCTGAGGTCGCATTCCTCCACATTTCATACGGTCAACGAACCGAGGCTCGCGAGCGTAAGGCGTTCAACGACATCGGTGATCACTATCGTGTCGAAAAACGTCTCGACATCTCGATCGAACACCTCGCTAAGATCGGCGGTTCGTCGCTTACGGACGTGACGATAGAAGTTACCGAAGCTGACCTCGAATCGCAAGAGATCCCGACCAGCTACGTTCCCTTTCGTAACGCCAATATGCTAGCGATCGCGGTTAGTTGGGCTGAGGTGATCGGGGCCGGTGCGATATATATCGGTGCTGTTGCCGAAGATTCGAGCGGCTATCCTGATTGCCGGCCGGAATTTTACGAGGCGTTCGAGAAAATGATCGACACCGGAACGAGGCCGGAAACAAAGATAGTGCTGCGCACGCCGATAATCAAAATGTCGAAAGCCGAGATCGTTGCGAAGGGTATTGAACTGAACGTACCGTTGCACCTGACGTGGTCGTGCTATCGAAGCGAGACGTTAGCGTGCGGAACATGCGATTCCTGCGGGTTGCGACTACGTGGCTTTAATGCCGCAGGGATCGAGGATCCAATTGAGTACTTACAGAATCCAAAAGCGTTAAAGTAATTTTATGATTATCCACCTTCTTTTCATCGTACTTGCTTTGGGAATTGCACCCGCCCTCGCTCAAAAAAACTATCTGATAACGTCAAACTCTGCTGGTGGAGTGAAGATTGGCATGACCGTTAGTCAAGCCCGCAAGGCTCTACCCGGTTGCCGCCTAAAAAGAGGCAGCGATGGAGAAGGGGTCGTACTGATAGCGGCTGATTGCAGCGGTAAACAGGTGATGACATTTTACGCCGGCGAAGAAGATTTCGAGGCTCGAATCAATGAAGGGGCAAAAATCGAGTTTATCGAGGTGTGGGATCCCCGTTTTAAAACACCCGACGGCGTTCATCAGAACATGCTTGTCACGGTTGCGGAAAAGCGGCTTGGCCGCGTGAAAGAAATCGTGATGACTCAGACGGAATCGCGGGAATTCATAGAGTTTACGAAGAAGCGAAAAAGAATCGCGTATCGCATATATGGCGGTATATATCCGTCTGGAGAGACTACGACTGCTCGCTATAGGCGGGGCACCAAACTGCACAGCATTCAAGTTCGTGGTAATTGACTGGGGCGTTTGCCCGCGGGCGACAAACCCAATCATCATGATGTGTGGGTATTGACATCAACACATCAATCGGGTGAAAATTAGCTTATGCGTACGACAATGACAATTGACGAAGACATTGCCGCTCAGATCAAAAAGAAGCGAATCGTCGAGAATGGTAAATCGTTCAAGGAAGTTGTAAATGAGACCTTACGAGACGGCCTTCGGTTTGCTGCCGAATCTGAGCGGAAGCCAAAAAGGAAATTCGAGCTAAAAGGGCGAATATTGCGTTCAAGAATGGCGTTCAACTTTAATAAAGTGCATCAGCTTGTCGAGGTCGTTGACGAGGAGCATGACTTTAAATGATCCTGACCGATGCGAACGTCCTGATTTACGCCTATAACGAGAATGCACGTGAACACACGGCGGCTAGGTCTTGGCTTCAGAGAACATTAGCGGGCCCACAACCTGTAGCTTTTTCGTGGATCACACTAATGGCTTTCGCTCGGGTCGCTACGAACAAAAAGATCTTCTCAAAGCCATATTCTACCAACGAAGCATTCGAGGTCATTGAAAACTGGCTCTCTGCACCTGGGAGCCTGATCCTCTCCCCGGGCGAGGACCATCTCGGTATTGTTAAACGTTTAGCACATGAAAGCGGCGTCTATGGGGCAACCCTTACAGACGCAAATATCGCAGCTCTGGCTATCGAATACAGCGTCCCACTAGCAACAACTGACAAAGATTTCGAATCATTCAAAGGTCTAAAGGTAATCAATCCACTGGCCGACTAACGTCGATCTCTAACCTTTTTGCCATAAGTTCGCCCGCTTTTCTTCCAGCTGCCGCAACTCAGCTTTTAGTTTTTCGATCTGTTTGTCGATCTCCCCTAATCCCGTATCTGCTTTATGACTGAGCTTATGAAAAACCGGCGTAACCACAGTTAGAGCCGCTATTACGATCGAAAGCACTCCGATCAGCCTGCCGACAAAATCGCTTGAACTTTCGGGTTCTAGCCACAGGATGTACAGAAGGATCGTTGATAGGATCGAGACAGCGGCGTAGATGAGGTGGCGTGACCAGATGAATCTTTTGTCGAGCGTCGCGAGCGAAATCAGGCAGAGCAGTGTACCCGAGGTTGCAAGTAGGCTGGCGGTTGCGGCGCTCTTCCAGATAGCCGAAATACCATTGTCGCCGGCCCAGATCATGTAGATGCCGAGCATCGCGGCGATGAGCGAAGATGTGATGCCCGCTCCGGGCAATATCCGCGCGTTCTTCGAGTCGTAATATGCTCCGCAGGCGAGGCCGAGGATGCTGGTCAGTGTGATCGTAAAGGTTGTCATCAGCACGCGGCTTTCAAGTTCGCCAAATGAGCCTAATAGGATCACACCTATGCCGAGTACCGCACTAACCGCGACTGAACCGATGAGCGTGTAGAGGAAAAGACGTTTTAGATTCATACAGTTATCTTCCCCCTTGTATGAAATTATTTACGAAGTTTGTGATGCTGATGTTTCGCTCAAAGGGCCAGACGATCGCGGTCAATGGTAAAGCCGTCAAGATCACCGAGAGCGGCGAAAGCGACCTTTTCCGTGACAAAGAATTCCTCGGCTAGCGCGGCCATGTCTTCGATGGTTACAGCATCGACCTTTTCGAGCGTCTCGTCAACCGGGATCTGGCGTCCGTAGACCATTTCGGATTGCGCGAGAACAGCGGCTCGCGAGGCGGAATCCTCAAGGCTCAGAAGGATCGAGGCACGCGATTGCTGCTTTGCCAGATCGAGTTCTTGTTGAGTAACGCCGTAACGCACGACGCCACGCATTTCCTGAATGCTCAAATCTACAACCTCGCCAACCTGCACCGGCGATGTGCCGGCAAAAATGGAGAACACTCCGCAGTCCTGATACATCGCCGCCGAAGTACCGACCGAATAGGCGAGGCCTCGTTCCTCGCGTACCTTCTGCCAAAGCCGGCTCGACGTGCCCCCGCCAATAATATTTGTAAGCAGATCCGCCGCGTATCGGCGTCCGTCCGTCGCACCGACGAACGGCGTCGCGATGATCAGGTGGGCTTGTTCAAGATTCTTATTCTGCTTGACCAGTATCGGAGCCGCCACGACTGGAGGGTTAGCATTCTTGCCCGCCCGTTTCTTCTCATCCGCGGAAAAAATCGCTTCCGCGAGATTCAAAACCTGATCGTGATCTACGTTTCCGGCTGCCGCTATCACCAGATTGCCGCTGTGATATGTGTTTTCGAAATAGTTCCTGACCGTATTCGCGTTAAAACTGCGAACGATCTTTGGCGTTCCGGCGATATTTAGGCCCAGAGGATGCCCGGCAAAAAAGGCCTCGCTAAACAGTTCACCGAGATACTCTTCGGGCGAGTCCTCAACCATTTTCATCTCTTCGATGATGACCTTTTGTTCGCTCTTTAGATCCGCTTCGTCAAAACGCGGATTCGCCAGCATGTCAGAGATCAGGTCGAATGCCGCAGGTAGTTGATCGTCGATGACCTTGATCGCAAAGCCGGTCTCCTCGTGCGAGGTAAACGCATCAAGATTTCCTCCAAGCCTATCCTGCTCGACCGCGATATCGAGAGCCGAGCGTTTCGTCGTACCTTTGAAGACCGTGTGTTCGATGAAATGAGAGATGCCGTTCAGTTCAGCAGGCTCTTGGCGCGAACCGGTGCGAAAGAAAAAGCCGAGAGTCGCGCTTCGCACTCCCGGCATTCGATCCGTTAAAATTGTGAGCCCATTGGGCAAGCGTGTTTCTTTAATATCTTCCTTCATCGCGAAGCAATAGAGACTACCACGCGGCGCAAGATTTACGAAGAGACGGGCATCATGACTTTTCGATCGTTAATTTGACCATATTCGGCTGGGCGACCATTCGATGATTTTCGCCCGGCCTAGGCGTCAGTTCGGCAATGCGAAATAAATAACCAAACGAGCTAACGACTTTCGGATCGATCCCCGTGTTAACCTCGATGGTCTTTCGCGATTTACCCCGTGATATGACTAATCTAACTTTTGCATTTCCGGCCCAGACGCAAGCCGCTCCGACCGGACATCGCGAATCTTCGACGATCGAAACAAACTTGATCCCGAGTTTTCCCTTATCGGCGAGGCCACTCTGCCCAAGACGTATGTTAAGTGTTTCGGGATCTTTGGCTAAGATCGTCATTGACATTGTTGCTGCCAGCACCAGAAGTGAAAGTAACTTTTTCATGAGGACTCCTTTTGCGGGAAAATCTTCCCCGCAAGTATTAGAACGGAGTTCACACGTGCCGGTTGCAGTAAATATGGACTTAGATCGTTGTCAACGGAATTGTCAGGTTAGCTATTCATCTTTTCTTCTATCGCCCGGGCAAATTCGTTGGTCTTTGCTGTACCCCCGAGGTCGCGGGTGATCGACTTGCCGTCAGCGAATACGGCCAGTAGGGCATCGTGCATCTTTTTTGCTGCTTCCCGTTCGCCAATGTGGTTAAGCATCTGGACCGCTGAAAGCATCAATGCAGTCGGGTTTGCGATGCCTTGACCGGCGATGTCAGGTGCCGAACCGTGAACTGCTTCGAAAACCGCTCCAAATTCGCCGATATTCGCTCCAGGAGCCAGGCCGAGGCCACCGATAAGACCCGCGCACAGATCGCTAACGATGTCGCCGTAAAGATTCTCCATGACCAGGATGTCAAACTGCTCGGGTCGCATGACTAGCTGCATACAACAGTTGTCAATGATCTTGTCATCCGCCTCGATATCGGGAAAAAGCTTTGCCTGTTCATAAAAGCACTCGAGGAACAGGCCGTCGGACAGCTTCATGATGTTCGCTTTGTGAACAGCTGTGACTTTTTTGCGGTCGGTATTGCGGGCGTATTCGAACGCGTATTTGGCAATGCGAGTCGAAGCTTTTTCGGTTACTATTTTTAACGATTCAACAACGCCGGGAATGACTACGTGCTCAAGCCCGGAATAAAGTCCCTCGGTATTTTCACGGACGATCACGAGGTCAAGTTCTGGATATCTGCACGGGACGTTTGGCAAAGCCTTGACCGGGCGAACGTTCGCATACAGATCAAGAGCCTTTCTCAGGCCGACATTTACGGACGTAAACCCTTTACCAACCGGCGTCATCTGCGGCCCCTTGAGAGCGACCTTGTTCGTTTTTATCGATTCGATGGTCGTTTCAGGTAACGTGACGCCATATTTTTCGAGAGCCTGGGAACCCAGGATCTGCGTTTCCCATTCAATATCGACTCCAGTTGCCTCGATAACCCGCACTGTTGCAGCTACAATTTCCGGCCCGATACCGTCGCCGGGAACCAATGTGATCTTATGCTTCATAACCTTACCTACATTTTACGATATCACCGTACAACAAAAAAGGCCGCCTGTTGTAGGATTTAGATCAAAGATATGGAACATTCAACCGAGTTTCTAGAGTTAGTGTCGGAGGTGATGCCTCGCGTCCGCGAAGTTTCGGTCAGTGAAGCGATCATGCGGAAAAATAGCGGAGCGACACTGATCGACGTGCGAGAGGATAACGAGTTCGCCACCGCCCATGCTGCAGGTGCCAGACACATGGGGCGTGGGGTCATCGAGCGCGATATCGTCCAGACGTTCCCTGACAAAGATGCCGAACTCATCCTATATTGCGGCGGCGGTTTTCGCTCGGCACTCGCGACAGACAACCTTCAAAAAATGGGCTATCGCAACGTCTGGTCGATGGCCGGCGGATGGCACGCTTGGGAAGAATCTGGCTCGCCAATTGAACAGGATGGCTGAACCAGTTTCAGTTCAGAACAGTTATCGCGACTGAGTAAGCCGCCCGGCTCGGACGGTCATTCACGTCTTTTACACCGTAGATCTGGATGCTGTATTCGCTAGTGATCGGAGCAAGGCCGGAGAATTGGCGATAGTCGGGTTTGCTATCGAAGATCAGGTCTTCGTCCGGGCCGAGCTGTTTTGTTTCGTACACTGAAAACGATGCATCGATGTCTGTGGTGGTCAGCGTGACGGTGAGCCGCTGCCCTTTTTTAAGGTTGATCGTGTATGCGTGATATTCGGCGACCTTGGCGGGCAATTTACCCTTGTAGACAACGGTGTTCTTTCCTTTCGGGAAAACTACTTTTTTGACGACGTCGTTTGCAAACGCATTCGGAACAACAATTGCCACCGCCATAAAAGCCGCAAAAACAATTCTGATCGATCTATTTTTCATAACTTCACCGTTTGTCTACGCGAAATTTCTGATGAAAAAGTATCATATTACTTTCAAATATCATGGATAAAGAGGCAAAAGAAAAAGCTAGAGAGCGAGTGGCCGAGATAGCTTCGGAGCATTACAAACGCGGTGACGTGATGGGCTGGTTCGAGGCCTTGTACAAAGAATCGGCAGGGAACAATGAAATGATCCCATGGGCCGACCTCGAACCAAACCGCTTTTTTCATAAGTGGGCCGAGGCGACCGGACTCAAGGGCGAAGGGCGAAATGCATTGGTGGTGGGATGCGGGCTCGGTGACGATGCCAAATTTTTGCACGATCTTGGTTTTAAGGTGACGGCATTCGACATCTCGCCGACGGCCATTGAATGGGCGGAGAGACTACATGCGGACCGCGATATCGCCTTCGCCACCGCTGACCTCTTTAAACCGCCCGCCGCGTGGCTCGGGGCATTCGACTTCGTACTCGAGATATATACCATCCAGCCGCTGCCGATCGAGATGCGTGACAACGTGATGGATGCCATCGCTGGCTTCGTCGGCCCGTCGGGAACCTTGGTGGTGGTCACCCGCGGACGCGAAGATGATGATGAGACCGACCTGCTGCCTTGGCCCGTTTCGCGGGAAGAGCTGAGACTATTTGAGAAAAGCGGCCTCAGGCAAACTGACTTTCGAATAATGCCTGGCGACGAGGGCGAACCCGACCGCTTCGTGGTCGAATACCGCCGAGGATAAAAAAGGCGACCCTTTTTCAGGCCGCCTTAGGTTTGTCGGTGATGGAGCTTAGTGAAGTTTTCATTCCATCGCGACAAAATCTACCTCGTTCAGCGTATCGACCACGTTGATCACCCGTGAAGCGAATCGGTAGCGCCGCGACATCACGCCGATCACTACGGTCGACCCGGCCTCAACCTCTTCAAACCGGTAGAATCCGAACGAGCCCGTCGTCGCAGTGCGAATGGCACCATTAACATCGGTGATCGTCACCTGTGCGTTTCTTAAGCCCCGCCCCTCGGGAGTCAGGACGCGGCCTGATACCTCAACCCCCGAAGCGGTCGAACCGACCTGGACCACACCAGAAATATATGTCGCAGGAAGGAGTGCTCCGCTGGCATTTGAAACGCTCTGCACGGTCGGCGTCGAAGAGAACGTGATCGGATAAAGCCCGAGCGGAGCGTTTGCGGGTATGTTGTAGGTGATCCTCACGATCTCGCGAGCCCCGGCCGCGTAGGTATTAACCGAATCTACGAGGATACCGACGCTGCCCGGAGCGAGATTGAGGTTTGTCCCTAGATTCGAGCCCGCCGGAACGCCGCTGCCGAGAACGACGACCGGATTGGTCAAAACGTCAGGTACCGCGATCTCAGGCACGCCGCCACCGGGAGTGTTCGCTCTCACGACGGAGAAACTCGTCGACGATTCATTTCCGAGAGCGTCGAGCACCACCGAGATCGTCACCGTCCCGCCCGGCTGCCCCGCTGCATTGACGACACGAATGTTCCGGGTCCCGCTCGGAGTCGGAGTCGGAGTCGGCGTTGGAGTAGCCATCGGAGTCGGCGTCGGTGTTGGTGTTGGAGTAGCCGTCGGCGTCGGTGTAGGAGTTGCCGTTGCCGAAGGAGTCGGGGTAGGTGTTGGTGTAGGCGTTACTGTAGGTGTTGCAGTCGGCGTAGGTGTAGGCGTTGCCGAAGGAGTTGGTGTTGGTGTTGCCGTAGGTGTTGGCGTTGGAACCGGGCTGGTGCCGAACCAATCGGGGAAGCGGTCGTTCGCCGGGTTATTGGTCAGGTTAACCGGACTGGCACCGAAGCTGCCCATGACATAGACCTCGCCATTTCCGTCTCGTGTCGTATCAAAGATCACATTTGCTCCGTTGGGCGAACTTCCCGGCTCCCAATCGAGAGCTGCATTATTTGTAAGGCGTTTCTGCCCGGAACCGTCGGTGTTCATTGAATAGACCTCGCTGTTACCGTCTCGGTCACTCGCAAAAAAGATCTTCAGGCCGTCACGAGACCATGCGGGCTGGTAGTTAGAAGAGCCGGCGGTGTTCGATATATTTGTTTGACCGGAGCCGCTAGCATTCATTCGAAAGATCTGAAACTGCCCCGTACGATCGCTCGCAAATACGATCTGGCTACCATCAGGCGACCATGTTGGGTCGGAATCGTAGGCCGGGTTGTTGGTCAGGTTGGTCGGTGAGCTGCCATCTGCCGCATTTACAGAATAGACCTCAAAATTGCCGTCGCGGTTCGTAACAAATGCGATCTTTGTCCCATCCGGTGACCACGATGGCCTGTCTTCCTCGGCCATTGAATTTGTTAGGCGAGTCTGGCCGGTTCCGTTGGCATTCATCACATAAAGCTCGAAATTACCGTCGCGGTTGCTAACAAATGCTATTTTCGAACCGTCAGGGGACCAGGCGGGCTGCGTGTCAGACGCCGAGTTATTCGTCACGCGGGTCTGGGCCGTTCCGTCAGCGTTCATGACATATATTTCGTTGTTGCCGTCTCGATTGCTTGTAAAAGCTATCGGACCAATGTTTGTTGGTGGCGTCGGTGTCGGCGTCGGCGTCGGCGTCGGCGTTGGAGTTGGAGTTGGGGTGGGCAATGGCCCCGCGAAGGATCCCAGTTTTACAACAATGGCATCCGCCCATTGACTTCCGTTAAATGGCAGAACCGGAGTGCCCCAGGTCGCATTGCTCTCGCCTGTAACATATACATTCCCATTGCTATCGGTAGCTACATCGATACCTACGTCGGAACCGCCTCCTCCAAGAAAAGTATTCCAGTTTACGGTAGCGGAACCTCCATTAAGACTGATCACAAACGCATCATTTCCGGCCGTGTGCGGCCTAACTGGCGTTCCAAAAGTGGAGCCTCCAACCCCAACAACCAGTATGTTGCCTGCTCCGTCAATGGCCAGATCGCGACTAACCTCGCAGCCTGCTCCTCCGATGAAGGTGTGCCAAGTTAAAACTCCGCTAGCTCCGTCAAATTTCGCCGCAAATGCGTCAAAACAGCCGCCGAAAGGAGTAATAGGAGTTCCCCAGGGAGCATGACTTTCACCGGTTATTAGGACGTTATCACTCGCATCGATGACAAGTCCCTGGCCAACGTCATTCGCCGTACCGCCCACAAATGTATTCCATGAAAGTACCCCGTTCAGAGCGTTTAGGCGTGCGACGAAAGCATCTTGCTGGCCGGTGAAGGGCCGTACCGGGGTTCCCCACGATGTCGAACTGTATCCGGTAACATACAAGCCGCCGCCTCGAGCAGCAGCATTGAACGCAACGTCCGTGCCATTTCCGCCAAAAAACGTGTTCCAGTTTAAGGTGCCCGTCACAGAATTGATGCTGACAACTCCGGCTTCGCGACCAGAGCCAAACGGACTAACTGGTGTTCCCCAGGTGAGATCACTCTCTCCAACGACAAAGAGATTGCCGTTCGCGTCGGGCCCGGCGAGTTGAAACCCATAGTCACCTCCAGTACCACCGATAAATGTGGTCCAAACTACCGCTCCATTCGTGGGATCGAGACGCGCAACAAAGCCGTCAAATCCGCTCGTGTAGGGCCGAAGGGGGTTTCCCCACGCCGCATTGCTATTTCCGACGACATACAGATTGCCTGCGGAGTCAACGACGCAGTCCGCGGCAGCGTCGGTTCCGGTTCCTCCTAAGAGCACGTTCCAGGCAAGCGCCCCTGTCGCCGCGTCCAGACGAGTGACAAAGGCATTTGCGGATGTGTTATCCGGCACTTCACCGCAAACAAAAACATTTCCGGAATTGTCCGCTGTAATGCCGTTGCCTCTATCAGTGAACGGTCCGCCGAGGAATGTGCTCCAAGTCAAGGACGACTGAGAACCAGCCCCGATCATGACGTCATCGGATGCACCGGCCCGCCCTGAATGGTACAGGGAGATGCTGACGGTCGCTAAGAAGAACAGAGTCAGGGCTCCCAGGTGAAAGCTACTAGATATGGAACCTCGAAATTGTAGGTACTTCCTGTGCCGAGACCGGTAAACCCCATTTCGAAGTGAAGATACTATGATTTCAAACAATAAACTCATCACGGATTCCTCCCTTTTGCATAACAGGGCGGAAAATCCATTAAAATTGGGTCAATAAAATCAAAAAATGGAAAATATTCTCACTATTCGCATATAATCTCGGTGTTCTGCTACAAGAGAATGTCCGATCAGCACGATGTAACGCAGATGCTAGATGCGATCGCCGCCGGTGACCAGAAGGCTCCGGAGCGGTTGCTTGAGCTCGTTTACGGCGAGCTGCGGAGACTTGCTCACGGTTATATGAAAAATGAGCGTAGCGATCATACTCTGCAGGCAACGGCTCTTGTTCATGAGGCGTATATTCAACTGGTCGATTGGAAGAATGTCTCTTGGCAGAACCGCGCCCATTTCTTTGCCGCAGCGGCCCAGATGATGCGCAGGATCCTCGTCGATCACGCTCGCGAAAGGAAAGCTCAGAAGCGGGGCGGTGGTCTTCGCACGATCGCTCTCGATGAGGCGGTAAGCTTTCCCCATAGTAATGACCTTGATATTGTTTCGGTCGATGATGCCTTGCTCGAGCTTTCGTCGTTCGACCCTCAGCAGGCACGTATTGTCGAACTACGATTCTTTGGCGGCTTGACCATCGAAGAAACGGCGCACGCTCTCACCATTTCGGAATCAACCGTGAAACGGGACTGGCAGATCGCCAAGGCGTGGCTCTTCAATCGCCTCAGCAAATAACATGGACGCGGCAACATGGGCTAGAGTGAAAGAAATATTCTCGGCAGTGGTGGAACTCGACCGGGATCAACAGGTGCGAGTGCTTGATGATTGTTGTGCTGGGGACGAAGCAGTTCGAGCCGAGGTTGAGGCTTTGATCGCGGCAAACCTAAAAGTCGAGAATTTTATCGAGGAGCCTGCCTTCGCCGCACCCGGGGCCTTTGACGCAGACGAAGATCTGACCATAGACCGCGTCGTAGGCCACTATCGAATTGTCCGCGAGATTGGTCGTGGCGGCATGGGAGTGGTCTTTCTCGCTGAGCGCGATGACGGAGAATTTCGCCAGCGTGTCGCTCTCAAAGTGGTTAGCAGTGCCTATCTAGGCCGCGAGAGCCTCCGGCGTTTCCGACAGGAACGGCAGATACTTGCCGGACTTAATCATCCGAACATCGCCCGACTGCTCGACGGAGGCGTGACGGAGGACGGGCTTCCCTATCTAGTAATGGAGTTCGTCGAAGGCAAGCGACTACTCGAGCACTCTGAAGCTCAGCAGCTTTCGGTCGACGAACGCCTGCGGTTGTTCGCACAGATCTGTGACGCCGTTTCGTACGCCCATCGAAACCTCATCGTCCATCGCGACCTCAAACCATCGAATATTATCGTAACGACGGAAGGCGACCCGAAACTTCTCGATTTTGGACTTGCAAAGATGCTTGATATCGAGCCCGATGCCGAGCAAACGCAGACTCAATTTCGGGCTTTGACGCCTGCGTATGCATCCCCGGAACATCTCCGCGGCGAGCCGATCACGACCGCCTCGGATATCTATTCACTTGGCATCGTCCTCTACGAGCTACTGACCGGTGCTCGGCCGTATGACCTTGGATCAATGCCGCTCGACCGGCTGACTGATGCTATATCCGTCTCCGATCCGATCAAACCAAGCTCACGGATCGCCGGCCTCTCTACGCGATCATTCGGCAAAGAAAAGCAGCATCACAGCGGCGATATAGACAACATCGTACTCTCCGCCATGCGCTACGAGCCGGAGCGCAGATACGTGTCAGTCGAGAAATTTGCCGAGGATATCGAAAGATATCTGAACGGCCTTCCGGTTTCGGCCTCTCCTTCGACGTTGCGATATCGAGGAACGAAGTTTGTGCGCCGCAACCGTTTCGCCGTGGTTTCGGCGTCGATCATTGTGATCGTCCTGTCAGCCGGAATCGTTGCAACGCTTTGGCAGGCAAGAGAAGCTCGCCGCGAGCAGGCTAAGGCAATGAGGGTCACCGGGTTTCTTCAAAACATCCTGGGCTCGGTCGCGCCCGAAGCACGGGGAACGAGCGTCACGATGCGCGAAGCACTAGACGAAGCATCTGCACGGGCGAGGATCGAGTTTGTGGATTCGCCGGAGATCCTCGCCGACGTTTTGATGACGACCGGAAAAACTTACACCAGCCTGACCGTAAACGACCGGGCGGAGACGGACCTCCGCGAGGCTCTCGAGCTCAGCCGTCGTGTAAACGGTGAACGTCATGCGACAACGCTCGCAAGTATTTCTATGCTCGGCATCGCGCTGGCATTCCAAAACAAGCCGATCGAGGGTGAAAGGCTAGCTCGGGAAGCTGTCGAGTTGAACCGGCTACATTCACGCACTTCAGGCGAGAACCTTGGCATAGCGTTGTACGCGCACGCTGTTAATCTGCTTCAGCTCGGCAAGGCTAGCGAATCTTTGCCGATCGCGATGGAAGCATCAGAGGTGATACGCCAAACACTTGGCGAGTCGCATGGGTATTACCTCGCTACGCTTAACGCTCTGGCACTAGCGAAGCAATCGACGGGTGACCGCCCCGAGGCAGAACGTATCTTTCGCGAGGTGCTCGATCGCGGCAGCGGAATGGAGAACCGCTTTCGTATATACGTCGCACAGGCTTCGTCGTTTCTTGCATGGCAGCTTATCGATGACAAGCGGCTCGACGAAGCAGAAAGCCTCTCGAGAGATGCCAAAAAGCTATACGCCGAAGTGCTTGGAAATTCGAACCCAAGCATCGCGGTATCTTATCTCCAACTTGGAACCGTATTGTACGAGCGAGGCGATCTCGCAAAAGCTGAACCGGAACTTCGCCAAGCCCTTTTGCTGTTGGAGACAAGCGAATTAGCAGCTTCGCATTACAGTACAGCGGCGCAACTTCGTCTTGGCTCAACGCTCGTGAAGCAAGATAAGGCGGCGGAAGGTGAGCCATATCTGAGAAGGGCGATCGCAGGCTCTTCATTACTAGGGTCGGATACACGTCGCTATTATGAGATCAGATTTCCACTTATCGAGTGCATGCTAAGTCAAAAGAGGTATGACGACGCTCGGACACTCATAGACGACCTTGAAGTCGCTGCTAGCGATCATCTTTTGCCGCCGACCGCAGTTCTTGAAAAACTGACCAGCTATCGCCGAGCCCTTCGGCGATGACAGGAATGATGTGATCGATCATGATTTCGAGCGCTGCCGCAGAAGCGCAGACACCAAGAGTCTGAGATCTAAAGTCAACTAGCCTTGTAAATTCCGTCGCAGTCTGCCTCACATCCCCGAGCGTATGTCTATCGCGACGCCTCCCTCCTTGAAGTGCATCACTTCTGGTCGAACATTACCCGGCTTGCTCATCCGTGATGCGGGGTTGTCGATAAGCCTATTCCAAACCGACAAAATCTACATCAGTCTGCGACGCGAAGACCTGTATCGATCTGGGGGCGAAGCGGTATCTTTTTGATAACACACCGAGCACAAAGGTTGATCCGTTAGGTATGTTGTCAAAACTGTAGAGTCCAAAAGAGCTGGTCGTTGCGCTCCGAACGCTACCGTCTGCTAGTGTCATCCGCACAGACGCGTTCCTAAGGCCTTGCCCTGTCGGGGTCACGACCCGGCCCGAGATCTGGAACATGACTGGCGGTGGCGACGGGATCGGGCCCCAGCTGGGCTCTACATCGTTCAGTGAATTGGTGGTAACGCGGGTTTGGTTCGTACCATTTGCATTCATTGTGTAGACCTCAGAATTACCGTCCCGCGTGGTCCAGAACGCGATCTGATCGCCATCAGGTGAAAAGACCGGATCTTGTTCGAGAGTGGAATTGTTGGTTAGCCTCATCTGGTTGCTGCCATCGCTATTCATCACGTAGATCTCGTTGTTTCCGTCCCTCCCGCTGGTAAACGTTATCTTTGTACCGTCAGGCGAAAATGAAGGAAAACTGTTGAACCCTGGCGGATTGGTCAGCTGAACGATGTTCGTCCCGTCTGAGTTCATTCGAAAGATCTGATTCGCCCCTCCCGATAGCGTGACCCAGGCTATAAGAGTACCGTCGGGTGAGATCGCAGGTTTACTGTCGCACGCCGCTGTCTGGGTCAGTCTCACCTGATTTGTCCCGTCTGCGTTGATCTTGTAGATATCGCAGGCCTTTTCGAAGGCGATGACACCGGTTGCAGATATAGTTGGATCCTGGTCGCCTTGCCCATCGTTAGTAAGCCGTGTCTGACTGCTGCCGTCCGCGTTCATGATATACAACTCGGAACTGCCTCCATCGCGAAAACTATGGAAAACGATTCGTGAGCCATCCGGATGGAACGTCGGGTGATCACTGCTCCCCGGATTATTTGTCAGTTGGACCACGTTTGTCCCGTCAGGGTCCATCGTAAAGATCTCTGGCCCACCGCCGTCGCGATTACTCTCGAAGGCGATACGACCCGAGGCCGCCGGGGTTGGGGTAGGCGTAGGCGTTGGTGTTGGCGTGGACGGTGTGCCGAGGGTGAAGGTGTAGGCAGAACCCTGGTCGGAGGTCGTTCCGACATTATGTTCCGGCGATCCTGCAATCACCGAATTTCCGGAAATGGAGATACCTGTCCCGAAGTCGTCGCTTGCCGCGCCATCGCTGGCGAGTAGCTTTTGTTGCTGTATCCAGGTTGCCCCGTTGAAAACAAAGACATATGCAGAACCTTGACCTGAGTTGCTGCCTATGTCGTCCTCGCGTACTCCAATCACTATAGTGTTCCCGTCCACATCGACGCGGTTGCCAAATCGGTCGAACGCTGCGCCGTCAGCAGCCGTAATATTCTGCTGCAGCGTCCACACTCCACCACTGCGGGCGAAGATGTAAACCGAGCCCCGGTCGGTGATCCCCCCGATGTTCTCGTTCTCAGCCCCGACGACCAGAGTGTCACCAGATAGACCGAGACTAAGGCCAAACTCGTTATCCGTATCGACGCCCGAAGCCAGCAATTTTTGCTGCTGAGTCCACGTCGAGACACTAAGAGTGAATACGTAAGCTGCTCCGTCATTGATGCCCGCGAAACCGCCTTCAACCGCACCGATTACCGCAGTACCGCCAGATATGACTACGCTTGTTCCGAAAAAGTCGGACGGCGTTCCGTCTGAAGCGGACAGTTTTTGCTCTTGCGTCCAGATAGTTTGATTGGTGCGAGCGAAGATATAGGCCGATCCCAGACGGTTGCCTCCGTTGTTCGACGGCGCTCCGACAATTGCATTGTTCCCGCTTATCGCTACGGTCGAGCCAAATTCATGATTAACTTGGCGGTCTGCTGCGACAAGTCTCGCCTGCTGCGTCCAAAGTGTTCCGTTGCGAACGAAAACATACGCTGCCCCTCTGCCATCGAAGAATGATGCGGGATCGTCATTCGGAGCCCCGACGATCACCGTATCCCCATCGAGAGCAACACTCAGTCCGAACTCATCTTGTGTTGCCCCATCTGCAGCAGTTAGTTTCTGCTGCTGCAGCCAGGCCACCCCATTGCAAACAAAGACGTAAGCGGCTCCTTGGTTAGCTCTGCCCTCGACATCAGCGCTAGGGGCTCCGACAATTGCCGTATTGCCATCAATCATTACGCTTGTGCCAAAGCGGTCGAATGCCGCGCCATCCATTGCGAGCAACTTTATCTCACCGCAAGATGATTCTACGTTTGAACCCAACACGTAATCTTGCGAGTCGCTTGTATGGCCGCTAACAACCGAGGCTTTGTGCCAAGTTGCAGAATAAGCGGCAATAAGAATTGCAGCGATGCCGAAAAATCGAATTGCTTGTGAAGTCGTACTGTTTGGTTTCATGATCTTGTTCCTTGAAAAGGCCCTGTTATGCCCTTTGCCTAATAGGGCGAGAAAACCCAGCGGAAGCGCTCAATAAATTTTTTGTTAGCGATCTTTAGCGAAACTGAGCAGAACCCATAGGGCATTCGACCCTGCTGAAGCTTGCGTTTTGTGCAGAGCATTGTAAGCCGCTATAATTTGAGATTCGCTATTTATTTGAAATTTTTGATCAGAGGACACTACATTGGCAGAACAATTTGACGTAACAATCATCGGATCGGGTCCCGGCGGCTATGTGGCTGCCGTGCGCGCTGGGCAGCTCGGGCTCAAGGTCGCGATAATCGAGAAGGAAAAGGATGCTCGGCTGGGTGGTACATGCGGCCTGCGGGGATGTATTCCGACTAAAGCTTTGCTCAATGCGGCTCATTTGTATGAAAAAGCGAGCCATTTTGAGAATTTTGGCCTTAAGGTTACGGGCCTCAGCTACGACTGGGCAGGCGTACAGAAGTACAAATCCGACGTGGTCGCTAAAAACTCAGCCGGCGTAACTTATCTGATGAAAAAGAACAAGGCCACAGTTTTCAATGGCTTTGGCAAGATCGTCGGAAAGGGCAAGGTCGAGGTCGCTCTGGCTGACGGTAAGACGCAGACGATCGAAACCAAGAACATTATCATCGCCACCGGCTCGGTCGTGCGCCCAATCCCAGGATTCGAGACCGACGGCAAGCAGGTCGTTAATTCAGATCACATTCTGGAGCTGACCAAAGTTCCGAAGTCGATGATCGTCATGGGCTCGGGGGCTGTCGGCGTCGAGTTTGCTAGTGTCTATCACCGCTTTGGCTGCGACACGACGGTCGTGGAGTTGATGGACCGCATCGTTCCGATCGAGGACGCTGACGTTTCTAAGGAACTCGCGAGAAGCTTCAAAAAATCCGGAATCAAGTGCGAGACAGGCATCAAGCTCGACAAGCTAACCAAAGACAAGAAAGGCGTTAAGGTCTCGGGCAAGAATGCGAAAGGTGATGACGTTACCTTCGAAGCCGAAATGCTCCTCGTCGCTGTCGGCCGCATGCCATCGATCGAGGGCATCGGCCTCGAAAATACGAAAGTCGTCGTAAACCCACGCGGAACGATCAAAGTCAACGAATACTGCGAGACCGACGAACCGAACGTCTTTGCTATCGGTGACGTCATCGACACCGCGTGGCTCGCACACCTAGCTTCGAAAGAGGGAATTCTCGTCGTCGAAAAGATCGCCGGCAAAAAGGTCGAGCCGATCAAGCAAAACCTCGTCCCGAACTGCACCTACTGCGACCCAGAGGTCGCCAGCGTCGGCCTGACCGAGGCAAAGGCGAAAGAGGCAGGTTATGACGTAAAGGTCGGCAAATTCCCCTTCTCGGCCTCAGGAAAGGCTCGCATCCTCGGTGAGACGGACGGCTTCGTCAAGATCGTCTCCGAGAAAAAATACGACGAAGTCCTCGGCGTCCACATCATCGGCCCCCACGCGACCGAGCTCCTAGCCGAAGCCTGCGTCGGCATGGCCCTGGAAACCACCGCCGACGAACTAGGCCGCATCATCCACGCCCACCCAACCGTCTCCGAAGCCGTAATGGAAGCCGCGGAAGGTGTACATGATCTGACGATCCATATGTAGGTTAGTATGAGTAGAGCGGAGCCCGGATCGATGCAGGAAACAGGAGCGGATGCTCTCGATATTGTCGAGGGCATGACTCACAAGAATGTCGGTTTGCGTCTCCGCTTGAAACAACCTCAAAACAAATATGAGAATGGGTCGCTTAAAGGGCGTTTCGAAATATTAGCCGAAGGTACGGGAACCTATGCGGAACATATTCGTCCGCTTGTTGGCCAAACTATGAACTCGCAGGATCTTTTCGAATCCGTCTCAACGTCCCTTGGAAAAACGAGTGTCACTAAACTTACAATTGTTGACCGTAACAGCCTGCGTGTTGTTCGTCCTTAATTGGCCGGCTCTTTAGGTTAAGGAATCGACATCCTCGCCTCCGTCCATTTCCCTCTCGTAAAATCAGGAAACTTGATCGGCATTGAACCTTTGGCGACGGAGATTTCGCTCAGGGGGCCGGGGGCGGACCAGGCGGCGGCGTCGTAGACGTCGATGTCGGGGACGGGGCCTTCACGGAAGCAATACGCCCTGTAATTGATTTAATGGCCAGACTCCCGCATAATTATGAGTTTTGATATTTACCGCTTTTTAAGATAGCTGAGATGCGAGCAATTGACCCTCGCTTTTAACAAAAATGAACGATTACGTTATTTATTTAGTGCCCGCGTTCGGGTTGGTTGGTTTGCTGGTGATGGCGTTTAAGTCTGCCTGGGTGTCCAAGCAGGATGCGGGCGACGCAAACATGCAGGAGCTCGCCGGCTATATCGCCGACGGTGCTATGGCGTTTCTTAAAGCCGAATGGCGTGTGCTCAGCATTTTTGTGCTGATAACCGCTGCTTTGCTTGCTTACACGGGAAGCATCCACGAGGTTGGCGGAAGGCAGATCCATTCAAGCTGGCTGATCGCCGTGGCGTTTATCATCGGGGCCGTTTTCTCGGCGACCGCCGGGTATATCGGGATGCGGGTCGCGACCAAAGCAAACGTCCGCACCACACAGGCTGCCCGGACTTCGCTCAAGCAGGCTTTGAAAGTCTCATTTACCGGTGGAACGGTGATGGGCCTTGGCGTCGCTGGGCTCGCGGTTTTAGGGCTTGGTGGTTTGTTCATCGTGTTTCTCGCGATCTTCGCCGGACTCGGAGCCAATCAGGTCAAGACTGCTATCGAGGTGTTGACCGGCTTCTCGCTCGGAGCCGAATCGATCGCCCTTTTTGCACGCGTCGGCGGCGGTATCTACACCAAGGCTGCTGACGTCGGTGCCGACCTCGTCGGTAAGGTCGAGGCTGGCATTCCCGAAGACGACGTTCGCAACCCCGCGACCATTGCCGATAACGTCGGCGACAACGTAGGGGACGTTGCTGGTATGGGAGCCGACCTTTTCGGTTCGTATGTTGCGACGATCCTCGCGACGATGGTCCTCGGTCAGGAGATCAGGGTAAATGACGCCTTCGGCGGTATGTCGCCCATCCTGCTGCCAATGATCGTCTGCGGCCTCGGGCTTATTTTCTCGATAGTCGGGACGTTCTTTGTACGCATCAGCGATGAGAAATCGAGCGTGCAGAATGCTCTTAATCTCGGCAACTGGTCGTCGATCATCCTTACGGTCATCGCGTCGTTCTTCGCCGTCATGTGGATATTGCCCGAGGGAACGATAACGCTGCGAGGCACTAGCTTTACGCGGATGGACGTTTTCTGGGCGATCGTCGTCGGAACCGTCGTCGGTGCGATCATGAGTATCGTCACCGAATACTACACCGCAATGGGCAAAAAGCCCGTCATGTCCATTGTTCGACAATCCGCAACGGGCCACGCAACAAATATCATCGGCGGCCTGTCGGTAGGCATGAAATCCACGGTCATACCGATCCTCACGCTGGCGGCCGGTATCGTCGTAAGCTACTATTTTGCGGGCCTTTACGGTGTAGCCATCGCAGCAGCCGGTATGATGTCGACCACGGCAATGCAATTGGCCATCGATGCCTTCGGACCGATCGCTGACAACGCTGGCGGCATCGCCGAAATGAGCCAACTACCACCCGAAGTCCGCGAACGCACGGACAACCTCGATGCGGTTGGCAACACCACGGCGGCTACCGGAAAGGGCTTTGCGATCGCGTCAGCGGCCCTAACGGCCCTTGCACTTTTTGCGGCCTTTGTAGGTATGGCAGGGATCGACCGTATTGACATCTACAAGGCAAACGTCCTAGCCGGCCTGTTCATCGGGGCAATGATACCGTTCATTTTTTCGGCACTTTGTATCCAGGCTGTCGGCAAGGCAGCGATGGATATGGTCCAGGAGGTTCGCCGTCAGTTCCGCGAGATTCCCGGCATCATGGAGTACAAAACCAAACCGGAATACGAGAAATGTGTCGCTATCTCGACCAAGGCCTCGATTCGAGAGATGATGCTGCCGGGTGCGATCGCTTTGATCACGCCGGTCATTGTCGGGTTTAGCTTCGGGCCGGAAGTCCTGGGTGGATTGCTTGCGGGTGTAACGGTTTCAGGCGTACTAATGGGCATCTTCCAGAACAACGCCGGCGGTGCGTGGGACAATGCTAAGAAGTCATTCGAAAAAGGCGTCGAGATAAACGGAGAGATGGTCTACAAGGGTTCCGATGCCCACAAGGCGTCAGTCACCGGCGACACCGTGGGCGACCCTTTCAAGGATACGTCAGGCCCGTCGATGAACATCCTCATCAAGTTAATGTCGATCGTTTCGCTCGTGATCGCACCGTATATTTACGGTATTGGTCAGTAACTAGCAACCAGTTGATAAAGGGATAGGACGTGTAGGTCGTATATGGCCTGTACGTCCTATTTCCGCATTAGATCTACAAACCGCTCAAACAAATACTCAGAATCATGCGGCCCCGGGGCTGATTCGGGATGATACTGGACACTAAAAACCGGCAGCGACTTATGTCTCAATCCAGCGACGGTTTGGTCGTTGAGGTTGATGTGCGTGACCTCGACATCAGCCGGTAGGCTGTTAACGTCGACCGCAAAACCGTGGTTGTGGGCGGTGATCTCGATCTTGCCCGTGGTCAGGTCCTTGATCGGCTGATTGCCGCCGCGGTGGCCAAATTTTAGCTTGTAAGTCGTGCCGCCAAAGGCCTCACCTATTAGTTGGTGGCCGAGGCATATGCCGAACATAGGCTTTTGCGATGTGGCCAGTTTTTTGATCTCTTCCACGACATTTATCATCGACGCCGGGTCGCCGGGGCCGTTTGAGAGAAAGATGCCGTCTGGCTCCAGAGCAAGGACTTGCTCAGCAGTAGTTTCAGCCGGGACGACCGTGATGCGACAGCCTAATTTTGAAAATTCGCGGAGGCTGTTTGTCTTGACACCAAAGTCGTAGGCCACTATATGGTACTTCTCGCGGTCACCCGCAGGATAATCGTAGTTTGAAGCAACCGTGACGGAGCTTGCGAGCTCACGGTTGGCCATCTCGGGCGAGGACAAGACGCGTCGCAGCAGGGCTTGAGGATCAGTCTCTACCGTCGAGATGCCGGCCCGCATTGCACCTTTGTCGCGGATGTGTCGAACGAGAGCCCGCGTGTCGATGTGCTCGATGCCAACTATGCTATTTTCCTTCAAGTAATCCTGTAGCGACTTGGTTGACCGAAAGTTCGAGGCAACGCGGCTTGCTTCGCGAACGACAAATCCCTCGACCCATGGCCGACGCGACTCGACATCTTCTTCATTGACGCCGTAGTTTCCGATCAACGGATAGGTCATCGCGACTATCTGCCCGGCGTAGCTTGGGTCGGTCAATATCTCCTGATAACCGGACATCGACGTGTTAAAGACCATTTCGCCGAACGCCTCGCCATCGGCACCAAATGAAATACCTTCGAACGAACGCCCGTCTTCAAGAACCAAGATCGCCTTAGCCATAAGTCACAGATTCTAACGCAAAGACGCCGAGGGGCAAAGGAACAGTGTCTCAACGTCTCAGTGGCCGGAGGCGGAATAGCTCAGACAGCTGAAAACTTTTCTTACTTATCGTCGGAGCTGGAGTCGCTCTTGTTGGCGGGCGTAGTCGGGATGCTCGGGTCGTATTCACCGTGTTCGAGGAATCCGATATTGTTGGGTTTCCAGTAGCGGAAGAAGGCTTTACCGTAGATGTACTTTTCTGGAACGAGGCCCCAGTAGCGGGAATCGGAAGAATTATCGCGGTTGTCGCCCATGACGAAATAGTGGTGCTCATCCACCTTCTTCTGCATGGGAGGCGGCATTGTCTGAGTAAATTCTTTATCGAGATAGTCCTCGTTAAGTTGCTTACCATCTACGTAAACGCGGCCGCTCTTTATCTCGACCGTCTCACCAGGCAAACCGATGACGCGTTTTACGTATGACTTGTCAGGATCGTTTGGGAACCAGAAAACAACGATGTCGCCGCGTTCGATATGCCCCCAGCGGACGCTTTGAATGCGGTAGTAAACGAGCTTGTTAACTAACAGCCGTTCGCCATCATGAAGCTGCGGCAGCATAGAAGTGCCTTCAACAACCACCGGCTGGACAAAAAATACGCCGAAGAGAACAAAGACAATGATGATCAGGAAAATGTCGCGAACGAGTTTAAAGCCTTCTGTTAAAAGGCCTTGACGCGACTCTTTTGCAATGTGGGTCACTTCGATATCAGTGTCGTCAAAGACCGACACCAGACCGAACTCAACCTGATTTCTTTTCCTAAGGTCTAACATAAGTCTGAGCTACTAGCTGTTCGCTCACTAACCTTTTATAATCCGCTTATCAACGCTACTTTGTCAAAAGAATTGTATGAACCCTGCGATCCGAAAACTCTTTAAGGTCACCGAAAAACTTGCGTATCTTAACAGTGCTGCGGTTTCGGCGATCCCGTCGACGGCGATCGAGGCGGTCAATCTGCAACTTGCCGACGTCGCGGCCCATGGAACTGCCCACTTTAGCGAATGGGTAGCGACCAAGGATCGCTCGCGAGCTCTAGTAGCTCAGATGCTAAAAGTCCGTTCGGAGCAGGTCGCTTTTATCCGGAACACATCTGATGGCGTTGCGTCGATAGCAAACGGCCTTTCGTGGAAGGCGGGCGACAATATTGTTAGCTTCGAGCGAGAGTTTCCGGCGAATTTCTATGCGTGGAGACGAGTTCACGATGAGTTCGGGGTCGATCTACGACTTTGCCCGGAGCGTAGCGGCCGGATCGATCTGGATGAACTCATTTCAATGATCGATTCAAATACGAAGGTCGTCGCCCTTTCTGCCGTCCAGTTTGCATCGGGCTTCCGCACCGATCTGGAGCGCGTCGGACGTGCGGCTCGGGCGGTGGATGCGTTGTTCTGCGTGGATATCATTCAAGGATTCGGGGCGATGCCATTCGATCTGCCAGCTCAGTTTGTCGATGCGGCATGCGGAGCGAGCCACAAATGGCTTTGTGCTCCAGAGGGTTGCGGGATGATCTATCTTTCATACCGGGCAAGAGAGAGGATAAAGCCTACGCTCGTCGGGTGGATAAGCGTGGGTGAGCCCTGGGATTTCGAAGATCGGGCTCAGTCATTCAAACCGACGGCCCTCGCCTGGGAAAGCGGCACTGGCCCGGCCGCACTCTTTTATGGGCTAGAGCAAAGTCTGGAACTGCTTCGATCAGCCGGGGCTGAGAACATTCAGACACACATTGCAGAGCTAACCGACCATCTGTGCGACGGCCTGAAACGGCTCGACTACGATATCATCAGTTCCCGACTTCCCGGTGAAAGCTCAGCGATCGTATGTATCAAGCATCGCAAGGGCCTGAGCTCGAATCAGGTCGCCGCCCATTTGGAGGCTGACAACGTTGTGGTAAGTCCTCGCGGTGATCGCGTCAGGATAGCTCCGCATTTTTACAATAATCTGGAAGATGTCGAACGACTGTTAGAGTGTCTTCCTTAAGAAGCAAACTAGTCTCCGAGCAGCCGTTCCGGAATGATGTCGGGCGTGAAACCGTCCAAATTTAGCCGTGTCATGCCGCCAGCGTCTGAAAACGTTGGCAAACTAGCACGGTGGCGGTATCGGCTGGAGTAAAACAGAAAACCGACAACAATGCCGCCAAGCAACGCGAAGCCCGCACCCCCAACTATCACCAGGGTAGTCGAAAGAAAGATCTGAGATGTGGTAATTACAAAAGCTCGCTCGGCACTTAGGGCGAATGGGTTATTGCCCAGCCAGGTGATCTGTTTCTCGTACTTTACCTGATCGATAAGATCGTTCGCGGCCCAACCGCCAGATGCATCCAGGACAAACACGTTGTAGTTCCCGATCCGCTTATTAAAGGTCTTTCCGTCACCTGCGGATTGGATCCAGGCGTTGATCTTGTTGTCCGTCTCGATAGAGGCTTGCGGGCTTGGGTGTTCGAGGATAATGAGGGTGCCGGCGTCGTAACTGGCTGTCGCGGCTTCGCTGCCCGGCGAAAATTCAATGACGTCGAGCAAAGAGCGGTCGCCCAATACAGCTCGAAGCTCACCCGAATCTCTCGCCAGCCGTGCAGATCCGCGTTTATTCTCCCAGTCCGGAAGGTGCTTTATCAACACAGGGATGCCGTCGACCTCTGATACCTCCTGGCTTTTGTATTCCGTCAAACTAACATCCTGAGCTGCACCAGCTATGGTAAAAGTCAGCATCAGCATTGCCGTCGCCAGTGAACGACTCAAGAATGATCTAGAAATGATGGGATATTTGCTCAGTTCGAACATAAACACTACTTTCGCACGATTTTACCATTCTTTAGGCGAAAACACCGTGAATACGGAGCAATTCGCGATTACACCAAAACGTGTAGTCGATAACGCTTATGTAAAGACGGCCAGCTCGTGCATCTGCCTTTGGATGTTGTTCGAAAACAAAAATATGCCCATTAATTGGAACAAAAACGGCTGGCGGGCGTCTAAATACTGATCGGAAACAGATTTCTCGATTGTTTGGCACGACAATTGAAGATTACACAGCGAGGGGGGAAATAAAATGACAACTGAAACATTAAATTTTCCGGTTTTTCATAGCGAACAAGGAATAGATACAGACGAAGTAACTTTTACGGCTAGTCCGAAAGTGATCGCGAACCTCGGCACGGCCAAGGATCTCGAACTTACCAAGCTAGCATCAACCGGCGACATGGGGGCTTTCGAGGAGATCTACAAGCGGCATCACCGGCGTGTTTACTCGATCTGCTTGAGAATGCTCCAGAGTCCGACCGAGGCGGAAGACCTAACGCAGGATGTTTTCATCCAGCTCTATCGCAAGATCGGCAGCTTTCGCGGAGATTCGGCCTTTACGACGTGGCTTCACCGCATGACCGTAAATCAGGTGCTGATGCACTTCCGCAAGCGGACAGTGAAGTACGAAAAAACGACCGAGGAAGGCGACACGCCTGACCAGATGGTCACCGGCACGGCTGATCCGAACAAGATGAGAATCGTCGATAAGATAGCCCTCGACAATGCCATCCAGCAATTGCCGAATGGCTACAAGAACGTCTTTGTCCTGCACGATGTCGAAGGTTTCGAACACGAAGAGGTCGCCCGCATCCTGGGCTGCTCCGTCGGAACATCGAAATCACAGCTTCACAAAGCAAGACTAAAGCTACAGAAGCTCCTCAAGAAGAAGGCGAATCCAAGGCTTATCGGCGTTGGAGCATAACTAGAGATACAGGTATTTTGCAAAACTGCCCGAAAGGTTATCTTTCGGGCAGTTTTTTGTTTGCGGCTGTACAAAAATTTCTCCGAAGTGTCGGTTAGTAGCGCCGATGTGTCATTTCGGCTATAATCCCGACGTTCAATTTCAAAAACTAGCCAGTCGCTTACCAGCGTTTGATCGTGTCAAAGAGAGATTATGTCGAAACGAGCTTTTCTTGCCCTTTTCTTTTGCCTGTCTATTACATCGTCCATTTCAATTGCTCAAACGAGCCCATCCGATGACCTGAATTCGGCTCTGAAGCCAGTTAAATGGCGCTCGATCGGACCGTTTCGCGGAGGACGTTCGGTGGCGAGTACCGGCGTGATTGGCGATCCGAGGACCTACTACATGGGCACGACCGGTGGCGGGGTTTGGAAGACCGAAGACATGGGCGTGAGCTGGCGAAATATCTCGGATGGGTATTTCAAAACGGCAACGATCGGTGCGATCGCGGTCGCCCCGAGTGATCCGAACGTCGTTTATGTCGGCACCGGCGAACACGCGCCTCGTGGCGTGATGACGCACAGCGGCGACGGTGTGTGGAAATCGACCGATGCCGGACGGACGTGGAAACGTATCGGCCTCGAACAGTCGCAGCATGTTTCGAGGATCATAGTTCATCCGAAAAATCCCGACGTTTTGTTTGTCGCGGTACAGGGAGCGTTGTACAGCAGATCCGAGCAACGCGGCTTGTACAAGTCCATCGATGGTGGTGCGACGTGGAAACGGACGCTTTTTGTTGATGATAAAACCGGCGCGGTCGAGCTTTCCATGGATGCGAACAACTCGCGAGTGATGTACGCCGCGATGTGGGAACACGGACGGCTTCCATGGAAAGTTGTGAGTGGCGGACCTGGCAGCGGGCTCTACAAATCGGTTGACAGCGGTGAGACCTGGGAAAAGATGAACAACGGTTTGCCCGAGGAAATGGGCAAGATGTCGATCGCCGTGGCACCGTCCAACTCTGACAAGGTTTACGCACTGATCGAGAGCGATTCGAATAAGGACGCTCGCGGACTTTACGTTTCGAATAACGCGGGCAAAAGCTGGAGCCAGGTCACCGACCGACCTGAGCTCGTTCAGCGTGCCTGGTACTACATCGAGCTTTTCATCGATCCGAAGAATGAAAATACTATCTACGTGCTGAGCGCTCCGGCGTTGCGGTCAAATGACGGCGGCCGGACGTGGGAATATCTGACAGGCACGCACGGCGATTTTCACGACCTTTGGATAAATCCTGATAACCCTAACAACTTTGTGATGTCGAACGACGGTGGCGCGGCGATCACATTTAACAAGGGCCGGAGCTGGAGCACGCAGTCGAACATGCCAACCGCTCAGTTTTATCGCATCAATGTTGATAACCAATTTCCCTACCGCATTTACGGTGGTCAGCAGGATAATACTTCGGTCTCGATACAGAGCCGTGCTTTCGGCAGCAGCGGAATTGATGAGACAAATTGGACGTCTTCCGCCGGTGGCGAAAGCGCGTTCCTGGCGTTCGATCCGGACGATCCGAAGGTCGTTCTCGGCGGCAGTTATCAGGGCACGATCGAGGCTCTTTTTAACGATGCGAATGCGAGTACAAGCGTTATGGCTTCGCCGATCCAGTACCTCGGTATGGACGCGAAGGATATGAAGTATCGCTACAACTGGAACGCACCGATCGTCTGGGACAAGCACGATAAGTCGTTCTACCACGCGGCCCAGGTCCTGTTAAAAACGATAGACATGGGCAAAACGTGGAGGGAGATCTCGCCTGATCTGACCCGCAACGAGAAAGAAAAACAAGGAAAAGGCGGCGGCCCGTTCACTAACGAAGCCGTCGGTGCCGAGAACTACGGTACGATCGCGTACGTGACCGTCTCGCCGCACGAAAAAGGTGTGATCTGGACGGGAAGCGACGACGGTTTGGTCCATATCACGCGTGACGGCGGCACGACTTGGAAAAACGTGACCCCGAACGGCCTACCCGAAACTCTTATCAATGCCATCGAGGTCTCGCCGCATGATAAGGCAACGGCATATATCGCAACCACGCGATACAAATTCAACGACCACGCACCCGGACTTTATAAAACGACTGATTACGGAACAACTTGGACGAAGATCGATAACGGCATTCCCGCCGGTTCGTTCACGCGTGTTGTCCGTGAAGACGAGGTTCGCCGCGACCTGCTTTTTGCGGGGACCGAGATCGGTTTGTTTATCTCGTGGAACGGCGGGCGGAATTGGGAACCGTTTCAGCTCAATCTGCCGCTGACTCCGATCACTGATCTCCGGGTCCATAAAGGCAATCTGATCGCCGCTACGTCCGGCCGATCATTCTGGATACTCGACGATCTCTCGGTGCTGCGGCAGTACCGAAAGGACATGCCGGCGTTTTCGATCTTTAAGCCCTCAGATGCGTATCTCGCCAACGGTGGCAGCGAACTGAATGGTTCTGACCCCGAATTTTCCGGTGCAACAACTTTCCGCGGTGTCAATCCGGCTAACGGCATCGTGCTTTATTACAAATTGCCGGAACTTAAAAAAGACGAACACATCACGCTCGAGATCACCGATGCGGAAGGGAAGCTCGTTCGAACTCTTTCGTCAAAACCGGATCCGAAGTATCGCCGTTGGGATGGAGGCCCGGGCCCCGATCCGCTTCTGAACAAGAACAAAGGCCTCAATCGATTTGTTTGGAACATGCGTTACCCGACGATGCCCGGAGCATCGGACGTATACATCGAAAGCAGCTACAGCGGCCACAAGGCCTCGCCGGGCAAGTACAAATTTACCCTTAAATACGGTACGCAGACTGTTGCCACAGACGCCGATATTCTGGCTAACCCGCTCTATCCGACGACAGCCGCTGAATACAAGGCGTATCACACGCTGATGTCGCAGATGGAGGCCGAGGTCGGGGTGATGCATCGAACGGTCAACAGCCTTTTCGAAAAGCAAAAACAGCTGTCGGCCATCCTCGCCGGGCTTGATGGTGAGAAATTTGCCAGGATCAAAGCCGATGGCGAAGCTCTGGTGAAGAAAATGAAGGCTTGGGATGACGACATGGTCTCACGCCGCTCGCGTGCGTATGACGACGTCGAGAATTACCCGCAGAAGTTTACGGCCAATTATCTATTTAATCTGAACGCGACCGAGAGTGATATCCCACGCGTTAACCAGGCGAATCTCGACCGTTTGAAGGAACTAACGACACAGTGGAATACACTGAAAGGTCGTTCAGATGAGATGATGGGTAAAGATATTCCGGCGCTGAATAAATTGCTCTGGGAGGCAGGAATAGGAGCGATCTGGAAAGACTAATTCCAGATCGCCCCATCTAAAGACAGGTTTAGTATGCTTTGGCACCGGCTTCTGCAACGGCGTGGTCTTGTTCTCCGCTGCCGCCGGAAACGCCGATCGAGCCGACTACTTTTTTACCTTTCTTGATCGGGATACCGCCGGCAAAGATCATCACTTTGCCGCCGTTCGAGGCGTGGATGCCGAAGAACTGGTCGCCGGATTGGCTGTGTTCGGCAAGGTCTTTCGTAGCAATGTCGAACGCCCGCGACGTCCATGCCTTTTTGATCGAGATATCAATGCTGCCGATCCAGGCGTTGTCCATGCGGACATGTGCGACCAAATTGCCACCCGCATCCGCGACCGCAATGTTCATCGGCTGTCCGATCTCTGCTGCCTTTGCTTCGGCAGCTGCAATAATTCTTCGTGCGTCTTCTAAGTTCATAATTTATTTCTCCCCTTATACTTTTTCGATAACCTTGCTCTACATCTTTCCTTCAAGAATCGGCAAACCAAACTTTAAAAGCTCTAAATACCAGAATAACTCAGATCGAATATTCCGTTCGCCTTATTGTACGTAACGATTTTCATGAAACCAGATATTGATCTCTGAAATGCAAAGAATATCCTTTAAGGCAAATTTTCGATCCCCGCAATTGACGATAACTTCGACATCCCAGTCCGCCGGTCCGTACAAGAATCTGACGATGGTTTCGCTCCGATGGTAGCTCAGGAAATACGCGACACCTTTCGTTTCAAATGATTCACGCTTAAATCCGAGTTTGAATAGATCGATTTCAAGTTCCTCGATTGCTGATAGAAATGCATCGTTCGAATTCATTTAAAAATCAGTTGAGATTGCAATCTCAATATTCCTTCTCGACAGTTCCGTCACAAATTTCTCCGGATCGATCGCCTTTTCCTGCGGAGTTGCTCCTCGAGCGATCACATCGCCGCTGGCCATCATTTGGGCGATGATCGAGGCTGGGAAGGCGGTTGTTCGCATCATGGCGGACATTCCGGTTTGCTCGTCTTGTTTATCGACGATGTCGTAACGCACCGTCATTGTTTCGCCTGCCTTGGTTCCCTTGACCTCGACGCGGACGAGGACATAATCAGGCCCGTCGGCCGGCAGGTGCTGTTGCAGCAGTTCGCCGAAGACCTTTCTCGGTTTCACCTTGACGAAATCTGCGACGATCTCCTTGCTCGAGCAAAGCCCGAGGTCGATCATTGTTTTGAACTTGTCACAGTGGCCGGCATAGCGAATTGTCTTGTAATCCAGCTCCTTAATATTGCCGAGAAACGTGTCCGGCAAAGTCGATGTGCCGCCGCTGGTTTGAAATGCTTCGAGAGGGGGAAAGCCCGCGAATTCAAGCGATTCAAGCTCCGTCATGGAATCGACCTCAATGATCTTGCCATCGCGGATAACGCGAGCGACCTCGATGTATTCGTTGATCAGGCCTTCGACCGAGAAAACGAGCTGATAATTCAGGGGCGGCTGCGGGTCTTGTGGCAGGCCGCCAACGCGAATGTGGATCTCTTCGACCGAATCAAACCTAGCAGTACCGTGCATCGCCAGGATCGAAACCATTCCCGGAGCAAGTCCGCAGTCCGGAATGATATTGATCCCCGCCGCCTTCGCCTCAGCGTCGAGAGCGAGTTGTTCGTCGACGATGTAGTTATTGCCGCCGAGATCGCAAAAATTCGCCCCCGTCTCGATCGCTGCCTTTGAAAGCGAGACGTTGTACCAATAATTCACGCACGAGATCACTGAATCATGTCCGCGGAACAGTTCGACGATATCCGCATAATTCGACGCATCGATCTGTTTCGCCGTAACATTCCCACCAACCGCCGCCGCAACCGCCTCAGCCTTAGAAAAGTCGAAATCGGCGACCGTCACGCCCTCAACGGCGGGAGAATTGTGGATAAGATCAAAAACAGCACCGTGTCCCATTCGTCCGGCACCTAAAACAAGTATTTTCATTTATTTATTGCTGCCGATGACGGCAAAGTAACAATATCCCGCAAAGACTGCGAGTCCGCAACTTGCGGTCGACAAATGGACTTCGAACTTCTTGCGTCGAACTCCGAGTGTTATACTCATTATTTGCCCTAACCTAGTATTTACGGGCTTTAAATGATTATGATGCCGATCGCTGCTGAACATGAAATCGAACTTGGGATCGAAGGTTTTCGTTTCCCAGATCTCTTTGATCCGCTCCGCCTTCGCGAGCTTGCCGACCAATTCTATGACGAGGTCGAAGCACGCGAACCAGTTCTGGGCCAAGCCCTGAAAAAATACATTTCAGCTCGCGGCGAGGGTTACGAACGCAAGGTCGAGTCAAAGATTCTGACGGACGCGGCTCCGTTTCTTTCGGATTTCGTCGCACGGCTATTTCACATCACTCGCGAACGCAGCGAGCTCGAACACACGATAAGCGTGCAGAATCCCGTCTGGAAGTTCAAGTTCTTCGTTCAGCGGCGTGCAGCGAGGAAGTTCAAACCTGAACAGCTCGCCGAGCTCCACGAACACGAGTTATGGAGGGCTGTTACAGAACTCCGAAATGCAGCATTCAGCGATTCCCTCATACATGACGAGGAACTCTCGATCGCCGAGATGACCGTCGCCATGGTCAACGCCGAAGAAGAACTAGCGGCGGCGGAGAAAGCCTCAGCGAGTGGAGCAGAGAACGAGAACGACCGGGAGTTTGCAAATTCAGCGTCAGAGATCGTCGTAAGCATCAATGCCGCATACGACAAGCTAAAGGACGCGTCCTTCGGCAAGTATTACTCTCAATTTATTCTCGAGACCGACGCCACCGGCGACCTGCTGGCCGTAAAGGCAGCACTCGGCGTGATCGAGGCTTGGGCGGCTAAGGCCTTCGCGAACAGGTCGAAGAAATGGTACAGCTTCAAGGTTCCCCACGCTCTCGATTATCAGAACCTCGTTCACCTCATCCATCCCGAACCAGAACTGCATAACATCATGCGGGGCGGCGATGATCTGATGCGGCGACGTGATGGTTTCAAGCTGACTGATGACCGGGGCACGATGCGTGATGCTCTGTACGAGATCGATTACTGCATGATCTGTCATGAGCGGGAAAAAGACGCTTGCCGAACAGGGCTTCACGAAAAGGACGGGTCAGTTCATCGCAATCCGCTTGGTATTAAGACCGAAGGCTGCCCGCTCGACGAACGCATCTCCGAGATGCACATGCTCAAAAAGCAGGGCGACCCCATCGGCTCGCTCGCGATCATCACGATCGACAATCCGATGTGTGCCGGAACCGGTCACCGCATCTGCAACGACTGCATGAAGGGCTGCATCTTCCAGAAGCAGGAACCAGTCAACATCCCGCTCGCTGAGACCGCTTCGCTAACGGACGTTCTGAAACTGCCATATGGCTTCGAGATATACGGCCTGCTCACCCGCTGGAATCCGCTGAACGCCAAACGCCCCTATGCCTTGCCTTATAACGGCAAGAACATCATGGTCGTCGGCCTCGGGCCTGCGGGCTACACGCTGTCGCACTATCTCCTAAATGAAGGCTTTGGCGTCGTCGGCATCGATGGGCTGAAGATCGAGCCGCTTCCTGCGGAGTGGACCGGGTCATCACAGACTTCACCCAAGGCGATCAAGGCCATCGACGAGATAACCGAGCAGCTTGACGAGCGCATCCTTTCAGGCTTCGGTGGAGTATCGGAATACGGCATCACGGTTCGCTGGGATAAGAATTTCCTAACAATGGTCCAATTGATGCTTACGCGGAGAAAACAGTTTCGCGCGTACGGCGGAATTCGTTTTGGCGGAACTGTGACGATCGAGGACGCGTGGGATTTCGGTTTTGACCATATCGCGATCGCTACCGGAGCCGGCCGGCCGACGATCGTTCCGATGAAGAACAATCTCATTCGCGGCATCCGTCAGGCGAGCGATTTTCTCATGGCATTGCAACTAACTGGTGCATTTAAGAAGGATACTCTTTCTAACCTGCAGGTTCGGCTGCCCGCCGTTGTGATCGGCGGAGGTCTAACGGGTATTGACACCGCAACTGAGACATTTGCCTATTACCCGGTTCAATGCGAGAAAATGCTGGCGAAATACGAGCAGGTGGTTGCAGATTTTGGTGAGGATAAGGTCGTTGAGCATTTCGACGAGGAAGAGATCCGTGTGCTGCAGGAGTTCCTTGAACATGGCCGGGAGATCCGGGCCGAGCGTGAACGGGCAGCGTCGCTTGGAGAAGAACCGAATTTCGTCCCGCTGGTGCGAAGCTGGGGCGGGGTTTCGCTTGTCTATCGCAAGCGTTTGCAGGACAGCCCGGCGTATCGGCTTAACCACGAAGAGGTGCAGAAAGCTCTCGAAGAAGGCATCAATTTTGTCGAATGCATGTCACCGACCGAGGCTGTGCCTGACGAATATGGAGCGGTCAAGGCGATCAAGTTCGAGAAGCTCAACTATGTCGCTGAGACCGGCAAGTTTGAGAAAACAAATGAGATACACGAGTTCCCGGCACGAACGGTCTGTGTCGCGGCCGGTACCTCGCCGAACGTGATCTACGAAAAGGAAAAGCCCGGCACCTTTCAGATGGATGAGTGGAAGCAGTTTTTCCAGCCCTATCGTCTGACAAAGAACGGCGACGGCAAATTCCACGCCGTCCCAGCCGAGAAAGGCGAAGCCGGATTTTTCACATCGTACGAGCACGACGGTAAATTCATCTCCTACTACGGCGACAACCACCCGCAATACGCTGGAAACGTCGTAAAAGCCATGGCTTCGGCTAAACACGGCTACGAACGCGTTGTTGAGCTATTTGCTGATGCCATCAGACCGCACGATGGCAGCCTGCGGTCTGACGATGCTTTTGTCACGCTAACAGCAAAGCTCGACGAGCAGCTTCGTGCCTATGTCGTCAAAGTCGATCGCCTTACTCCGACGATCGTCGACGTCATCGTGAAGGCTCCGCTGCAGGCACGCAAATTTGAGCCAGGCCAGTTTTATCGTCTCCAAAATTTCGAAACGAGTGCCCCGATCGTCGACGGCACTCGGCTGATGATGGAAGGCCTCGCTCTCACGGGTGCATGGGTCGATGAGGAGAAGGGGCTACTGTCGATGATCGTGCTCGAGATGGGAACGTCCTCACGACTCTGCCAGCTTTTGAAAGAGGGTGAAGAAGTCCTGGTCATGGGCCCGACCGGGACACCGACCGAGATCACCGAGAACGAGACCGTCTTGCTCGCCGGCGGCGGCCTGGGCAACGCCGTACTCTTCTCGATCGCAAGAGCTCTGCGCGAAAAGAACAACAAGGTTATTTACTTCGCGGGTTACAAGAACGGTGCCGACCTCTTCAAACGCGAGGAGATCGAGAATGCTACGGACCAAGTCATCTGGGCGACGGATTTCGGCAACGAGATCGCTCCCGACCGGCCGCAGGATGCACATTTCCGCGGCAACATCGTCCAGGCAATGATCGCCTATTCCGAGGGCCGTCTCGGGTCGCAAACCGTTGATCTTCAGGAAGTTGATCGCATTATTGCCATCGGCTCAGACCGTATGATGAACGGCGTTCGCGAGGCCCGTCACGGAGCACTCAAGCCATTCCTAAAGGAAAACCACACCGCCATCGGCTCCATCAACAGCCCGATGCAGTGCATGATGAAAGAAGTCTGCGCCCAGTGTTTGCAGAGACACGTCAACCCGCATACCGGCGAAGAGTTCTTCGTCTTCTCATGCTTCAACCAAGACCAGCACCTAGATTTCGTCGACTTCAAAAACCTGAACGACCGTCTGAAAGCGAATAGCGTTCAGGAGAAGTTGACGAATCTGTGGCTGGATAGGATCTTTGACAATTCGAACGCGGCTGCTAATTAGTTTGTACCGAAAGCAAAACCCGGTTCAACCCGGCCGACTGAATCGCCACGACGATTCTTGATCGGCATTGGCGAGACGTTAGGCAGGTCCTGCGGCATTAAGAGGCCGAGTAGCCGTAAGATCTCAACCGCAACCACCGGTCGACCCCGATGATCGTCACCGTCCTCGACCTTAAGGGCTATTCCCAGACCGCTTGGGTAGCGTGTAGAAGGCAAAACGCCGCAGAGCCAGACGCCGTCAGCGCCTACTTTTGAGATGAACTTGCCGGGGGCTGCTTGCATTAGCATGGTGTCGAGGCGTTCGCTGCCGCCGATGAGTTCGGGGTATGTGGTCATGGCTTCGACGATGCGAGCGACGGCGGCTTGGCTCGACGGGTGGAAGTTTAGCGGGAAGACGAGATTGGCAAAGCTTTTCGCCATCGCGGCAACGGAGACGGCGAAGATAGGAGCTGCGCAGCCGTCGATGCCAATAGCGATCGCATGTTCGGCAACGCCGGTAAAATCAGAGATGCAGCGAAGGATGCGCTTTTGAACCCGATGCTCGGCCGCCTCGTAATCGTTGGTGGATGCTCCGATGTGTTTTGCTAGACCAAGCATCGCGGCGTGCTTGCCGCTGCAATTGTTATGAAGCTGCGTCGCAGTTTCGCCCTCGCGGAGCATTCGCTCGGACTCTTTCGAGTAGAACGGCAAATGTACACCGCAGCGAAGATCGCTCTCGGACATCCCAATCTTCGCAAGCATCCTCGCAACAGTTTCCACGTGGATCCGCTCACCCGAGTGTGAAGCACAAGCCATGGCGATCTCATCGAGCGTAAATCCAAACGCATCCGCAGCTCCGCTTGTGAGAAATGGCAACGCCTGAAACGGCTTCGCCGCCGATCGAAAATAGGTAACGGTCGACGGATCACCGACCGACGCGATCTCATTTCCCTCGCCATCGACGACATAAATGTGACCGGTGTGGACCGATTCAATAGTGCTGCCGCGAATGACGTGCGCAAGAGTTTGAGCTGGCATAGTCTCCTTATCAGAACTGGTTTGATCGCCGTTATACACAGCGGGCTTGCGACCGGTCGCATCAATTTATAGTCGACCAACATCGCGTGACCCGGTCGCTGCCGCTTCCGGTTCTGACTCTACGCGCCGGCGAGCATTGTTCTTGCATTCTCGCGGGCGGCTTCGGTTATCTGTTCACCGGCGAGCATGCGGGCGATCTCGTCGACACGTTCATCTGAGGTCAGCCGTCTGACATTTACGCTGGTGCGTGCGACGCTGGTGTCTTTTTCGACAACAAAATGGACGTCTGCGAGCGAGGCGATCTGCGGCTGATGGGTAACGCAAAGGATCTGCTGATCTGCGGCAAGGTCCTTTAATTTTCGTCCAACCGCCTCTGCCACGCGGCCGCCGATGCCTACATCTACCTCGTCAAAGACCGAAGTTTTATCAGGCCCGCGCTCGTCGATGGTAGTTTTCAGGATCAGCATTACCCTTGACGCCTCTCCTCCGGAAGCGACGCGTGCAAGCGGCCGCGGCGATTCGCCCGGGTTGGCTGAGAAATAAAATTCGACGCTGTCGAAACCATTCTCGCTGAACGAACTGTCATCCTCAGGGCTCGACGCGATCCGCACCTCAAAGCGGGCTTTCTCCAAGGCGACAGCCTGTAGATTCTGCTCGACCTGCTTTTCAAACTTCGCCGCCGATAATTTTCGTGCCTGATTCAATTCCGTCGCTGCTGCTATAAACGCGGTTCGTTCGAATGCGAGCCTCTTTCGCAATTCTTCCTCGCGAAACTCGGTATTCTCGATGTTCGCAAGCCGTTCTTCGGATACTCGCAAATGTTCCAGAACGGCCTCGATCGTTCCACCGTATTTACGTTTCAACCGAAGCATCTCTGCAAGGCGGCTTTCGATCTCATCGAGACGTTCAGGTGAGAATTCGAGTCGCGAGCGGAAATCGCGAATAGCAAATGATAGATCTTCGATCACTGCACGGGCAGTCGCGACACCTTCGGAATAAGCGGCGAACTGGGCGTCAAAATCCGCGAGTTCTGATACCTTTCTTTGAGCTTTTTCGAGCGTTGTCGCCGTTGATTCCGCATTGTCGTAAAGCAGGCCAAACGCGTCGTCGCTAAGCGAGGTCAGCTTCTCGACGTTTGATAATCGCAGCTTCTCGGCCTCGAGTTCCTGTTCTTCGTCCGGTACGAGGTTGGCCGAGCGTATTTCGTTTACCTGAAATCGTAGAATATCAACGAGCTGAAGCTTTTCCGCCGTGTCCTTCTCCAGCGACGCTAGCTGTGATCTGATGGCGGACAAAGAGCGAAACGCCTCAGCGACCCTTTCCTTGAGACCACCAATGCGGGCAAAATCATCGAGCATCTCGATGTGCGTCTCGACATCGTAAATGCCGGTCTGATCGCCTTGGCCGTGGATGTCTGCGAGGTATGGGCCGACACGCTTTAGGAACGCCTGCGTGACGAGTTGGCTGTTTAGAAATATCCGGTTCTTGCCGGCGAGCGAGATCTCGCGGCGAACTATGATGTCGTGCTCTGAACCTTCGCCAGTCTCAACACCGCTCTCCTCAAGGATCGAACGAAATTCGGCACCGACGGTCGTTGAAAACAGGCCCTCGATCGTGGCAGTTGTCTCGCCCTCGCGGACAAGATCGCTCGAAACCCGGTCACCGATCAGGGCTCCGAGGCTGTCGACGATGATCGATTTGCCCGAGCCTGTTTCACCCGTAAGCAGATTGAGCCCGCGGCCGAATTCCAACTCGATCTCGTCGATAAGAGCAACGTTCCTGATCTTGAGCAAAGTCAGCACAATGCAATTGATCTACCTTAGCGTTTAGGGATGAGGTTCTCGCCCTTTATCCATTTTCCGGCAGAAAAGATCGCGTCAGGTGGAAACTGTTTTTCGAGGTCGGTCGATGTCCAGTCAATATTCCGCTCACGCTTATACACGAGCAGATCTGCAAGCTCACCTGTCTTTGCCTTGCCGAATCTCTGCATAACATTGAATCCGCTTAGATCAAACTCCTGAAATCCCTTGACCGGTAGTTGGACGCCGATCGCTCGTATCTTTATCGAACGTAGAAAACTCGCACGACGTCGCTCCGAAAAAGCAGAAATATCGCGGGGTGAAATCGCCACAGGAGTGACACTGGTATCGACAAGATTTGCTCCGCGAAATACGAAATGGATCAGTCCGCCCGAACCATTTTCGGGCAGATTAATGTATAGATTTGGGTCTTGTGTCTTTTCAGATCCAGTCGCGAGAGCATTGAGGGCAGTGAGGTACGCGACGAAATTCATCTTTACGAGATACATCTCGTCTTTGCCATTTAATCCGCCTGATTCGATCAGAATTGCCGGAGTTCCCCAGGCTGAGAAGTTGTCGCCAAATGCCGTAGGCGTCCAGTCATCGGCGTATCGGGCGATGTGACCGGGAATAAACTTATTGAGGGCCGCGATCATCGCCGATGTAAGTCGCTGATTCCGCTCGTGCCCCGGATTCATAGTTTTCGCCTCGTCACCAAAAACGACAAGGAACGAAATAGAAGCTTGCTTTGGAGTTGAACCGACGGTCGTGAGTTCTTGCTGGTTATGCAGATTGAAACCGATCGCCGGGCTCCATTCATCGCGGAGCTGTTTCAGCAACCTGCCTTCCGGTGTTTTCAGGTCTACGGCATCACGATTGATGTCGATGCCCTGCAGATTGCGACGTTGATAAAGTTCGGCACCGTCCGGATTGAGCATTGGAACGCCGCGGATCGTCATAGTTTCCCCGATCTTCTTTACCCAATCCTTATCGCGATTCTTTTGGAGAAAAGCGAACATGTCGATCAGGGCGGGCGTCGCCGTTGGCTCATCACCATGCATCTGCGACCACATAAAAACCTTCAGCGGGCCTTTGCCCCACTCGATCTGATAGATCTCGCGATTGGCGTTCGAAAGGCCGACCTGGTCGATCTTCAAACCCATCTTACGCAACTGATCAAGATACTTCTTAAGGTCCGAATGACGCGTATCGGACGGAAAGATCTTCGAGATATGTTCGTCATCCCAAAGCGCCGCGAACTGTTCAGCCGTTTGAGGATAAGCGGTCATCAGAGACACCAATATCAAGAAAAAAACACTAAGGAAATGCCGCATATACTTAAGATAAACTCATAGACGGTCAGGCGGCAAGTTATGCGACGGCTCGAGGGCTTACAGCTCCGCATCACCGCCTCAAAACTGATCCGTACAATTCGACCGTAGTGTCGATCATCCGGTCGAGACCGTAACGCTCGCGGGCATTTCGCATCTGCGTTTCCGCGAGCCTCCTTAAGATGTCTGGGCTCATTAGGTAGGATGCTAGCTTTTCGGCTAGGGCGATCGGGTCTTTGATCGGGACGAGAGCTTTCTTGTCGGCTATCAGCTCTCTTGCCCCGCCGGTCTCTGACGCGATGACTGGCGTACCGAATGCCATCGCATCTAGCATCGCGAGCCCAAAACTTTCAGAGTGTGACGGCGAAACGAAGACATCGGCCGCCGCCATCAGCGGCGAGATGTCATCGAGCCAGTCGAGCCAGATAAAATTGTGTTCATGCCCAAAAACCCGCACGAGCCTTTTCAGTTCGCGGCGGAAACGCTGATCGAGGGAATTGTCTTTTCCAGCGATCACGAACCGGCAATCGGGTATCCTTTTTAAGACCTCGTTTGCGGCGAGAACGAGATCACGCTGACCTTTGAGCGGGATCAACTCGCCGAGCGTTACCACTAGTGGAGCATCTGGCGGGATCGAGTGAAAGACACGAAACTCGGCACCCATTTTTGCCCTAACGTCGCTTGCAAGGTCAATGAAATCGATACCATTCGGTATCGTATGAACCTTCGTAGCCGGAAAGATCTTTTCGAGTTGGACTGCGACCGGCGGCGAAACGGCGATCGCGGCGTCTACGTTTCTCAAGGCAAGACGATGAAATGGCTTCATCGGAAAAACAACGTGGCGGGTCAGGACATACTTTGCCCGTTTTACCATCCTGACCGCGACGCTCGTCGCCAGATAGTCGCGGGCGACGTGGGCGTGGACGATGTCGATGGACCGCTCGTCGACAAAATTTCCGATCCTTTTCGCGCTGAACATCCCAAATGAATTGCGGATCGAAACGTGAAGAAAATTCTCTCGCGGAATGAAATCGAGCCGGTACTCCCATTCGTTCGAAGGCCGGAGAGCAACAAATACTTCGTGTCCGCGCTCCATCAATTCGCGGCAAAGATCGACAAAATGCCGCTCGCCGCCGCCAAAGGTTCTTGCCGATGAGACTTGAAGGATCCGCACGAGCGCAAGTTTATACAAAACTGGCGGACAAAAAAAGGGCACGCTGCTTTCGCACCGTGCCCGAAACGTTTTCTCAAAGGGAGAAAACCAGAAGAGTTAGACCTATTTGTTAAAGATATAGCGAACGCCGATCTGGACACGGTAAACGTCGCCAGTGTTAGCGGTCGGGTTGAACGAACGGTTGATCAAGTTGGTTCCGCTTGTCGTTCGTAGACAGTACGATGTCGCCGTCGTAGCTGCTGCCGCGCGACAAGTGGCCGTTCCGCTTGTGCTCGTCGTGATCAGAGGCTGGGTCGAGGTAAATGCCTGACCGATACCCCAGTTCTTATTGAGCAGGTTACCGAAGTTGAGCACGTCGAAACGGACTTGAAACTTCTGCGTTGAGCCCTTGACCTTAAAGAACAGATCCTGAGCAACGCTAAAGTCAGCTCTTGTGACGAATGGCAGGAATGCCGCACCGCGTACAGCGTATTTTCCGCGATTCTTCGAGAGGTAAGGGTCCTGAGCTATAAACGATTCCCATGCCGCTGCCTGCTGAGCCGCGGTCACTGTTACGACACCTGCTGAGGTCGTGATGTTACCGAAGTTCATTTCAGAAGGACCGTTCGGAATGTAGATAAGGTCGTTGCTGGTTCCGCCGTCGCCGTTAAGGTCACCGCTAAACGTGTAGCTCGCGTTGCCGGCTTCGCGGGTCTCCCAGAACATTGATATCGTCGTTCCACCGAAATTAAAATAGTTCTTCGAGTACGAAGCAGTCCAGAAAACGCGATGTCCCGGTGACGCAAAGCTGAAACCGAGGCCCGGATTGTTCGGATCACCGGCATGCTGGTTGTTGTTCCACGAACCAAAAGCGATCGATCCGGGATCGACAGTGTTCTTAGCTTCGCCGTAGCTGTAAGCTCCCTTCGCGTAAAAACCATTTGCGAAAGGCTTTTCGAGCGTAAATGCGAGGTTCCAGGTTTTACCAATGTTCTGGTTCTTGAGAACGACGGCACTGGTGATGTTACTGTTGATGCGGTTCGATGTTGTCCAGCGAGGACGATTATCAACGCCAGTAAACGAGGTATTCGGAGCCGTCAAATTAGCGTTGATGTAGTAAACGCCGTTAACATCCTTCGAGTGAAGAAACTCCGTTCCACCAACGATCCCCCACGGAAGGCGAACATCGACGCCGATGCTTGATCGCCAGATCTGCGGAAACTTGAACGTCGGTTCGGTCAAAGCAAGTTCATACGAAGAAGCTGGAGCACCCGTAACGACAGTTGGCTTATAACGGTCAGGATTAGGATTGAACGGACGGTTGGTGCCGTTGTCGATCTGCTCGAAACCGGTCAGGATTCCGTTGTTGCCGATCTGATTAGAGATCCAAACGTATGCCGGGCGAGCAGTAAAGATGCCTGTACCACCACGAACCTGAACGCGTCCACTGCTGAGCGGGCTCCAGTTGAATCCGGCACGCGGCGACCACAGGAGGTTTGCGTCCGGAAGCTTTTCGGTCTGGTATCGAACCGTTTGGCCGTTCTCATCGCGGAACGAAAGAGCATTTGCGGCTGAATTGGTAAAGCCAGTTTCGGCAAAGAACGGGACATCCGCTCTGAGACCGAACGAGAGGGTGAAATTGTCCCTTAGCTTCCACGAATCCTGTCCATAAAAACCGACGTAGGAAACTTTCAGCGGCTGAAGCGGTTTATCGAGCCCCGGAACGTTTGACCACCTTACCTGAAAACGGCGAAGCGTGACAGGGGAGGTCGTGCGGTTAGGATTTGCGAGGAAGCCATTTGCATCCGCGTAAAAGTCCGCGAGTGAGTTATAAACGTAAGCGCTCTGCGAACCGGGAAAGAAAACGTTCTCCGATTCGTAACGCTCAAAGCTGACGCCTGTCGATATGGTGTGGGCACCACGATAGAAGGTCAGGTTATCCTGGATCTGCGTCGATTTGTAACGCAGCTCGTTGTTCGGTGTAAACGGCTCGAAGCCGAAGGTCGTGTAAACCGAGCCTGCTTCGAGAATATCGACCATCGGAAAGAAGGTTCCGACCGAATCGCGGCTCTCGTCCTGGTTCGTATAACCAACGATCAGGCTGTTTGCCATCTGATTACCAAAGGTCGACGTCCACTCACCTACGTATGAGCGAATGTTCTCAAGGATCTTGTAGTTTGAATTGGCGAAATTGAGGCCGTTCAGGTTCGAACGGCGGGTACCGAATCCGAGGGAAGACGAATTCGAAAGAAGAACGTCAGTGTCGGAATCGAGACGGATGTAGCGAAGCGACAAGCGGTTGGAGGAATTAATATTCCAGTCTCCGCGGACAAGCCATCTTTTCGCAGGCGTCGCCGATGGGTAACCCTGATAGGGTCCGGTTTCGTAGTTGAAGTTCGTTCGCAGGTAGTTGCTTAGGCCATCGAGGTCCGAAGCCAGAACGCGGGTCGTATTGCCGCCCGGCGTTTGAGTCGTCGATGTACGAGCCGTAAACGGCGTAGCCGGCGAAGAAAGTTCTTCATTCTCATAGCTGGTGAAGAAGAAGAGCTTATTCTTGCCCGAAATGAACATCGGGCCATCATTCTCACCAAAGTTGAAGAACGGAAGCGGCCCGCCAATGCGGAAGCCGTAGTTATCAAACTTGAATTCACCCGGGTCGAACGAGTTGCTTCCTGCCTCTTTACCAACCAGACTCGGGCGGCGGAAGAAGTAGTAGAGCGAACCGTTGTATTGGTTCGTACCGCTTCGGGTCACTGTGTTGACACCGGCACCTACAAAGTTACCTTGACGAACGTCATAAGGAGCGACATTTACCTGAAACTCTTCGATCGCGTCGAGCGAGATCGGCGTTACGCCTGTTCTTTCACCCGGCTGTCCGGCGAGGCCGAACGAGTTATTGAAGTACGAGCCATCGATCGTGATGTTGTTGAGACGGTTATCCTGGCCCGCAAAGCTCCCATTGCCGCCTGCCTGTGGAGTCAGTCTTGTGAAGTCGTTAATACCGCGTCCAATAGTTGGAAGGGATTGCACGACAGCGTTCGAAATACTAGTCGAAGCACCTGTTCGTACCTCGCTGAAGATCTCGTCGTTTGTGACTGTGACTTCGACGTCGATCGCCGAACTCATGTTGAAGTTAACGGTCGCCGCAGTACCGAGGCCAACCTGCAAGTTTTCGCGATTCTGCTCGTTAAAACCAGCCTGCTGTGCCTTGACATTGTAGGGTCCACCGACACGAAGACCCGGCAGAGCATATCGCCCTGCGTCGTTCGTGACGGAAGTGTATACGGTACCTGAAGGTACGTGCGTCGCCTCGACGCTAACGCCGCCTAAAGGCTTTCCTTGGCCGTCAGTGATCGTGCCGACGATCTCCCCAGTTGTAACCTGTGCGGTCACGCTGAGCGAGAGGATCGCGGCAGCCAAAAGGCCCAGCATCGATCTAAATATCATTCTATTACTCATTATTTTTTGACCTCGTCAATTTTCGTTTTAGTTATAGTTCCGAATAAAAAGTTAATAATTTTGAAACACGCTATTATCGATTTTCGGATTTTTCTTTTGATTTTTGGATATCTAAGACTTTCTCAGATGTTCAAAACCAACTTCGCAAAACTCTCATCGGGCGACGCTGTCCACCCTTAAGTCATTTGCAACTAGGGACATAGGTCGCTTACCGCGAGGTTCTACCCCAGTTTTCCGAATTCAAGATTCACCACTTCAAACGCAATTCGGATACCTCACGGGAGCTAAATGTTGTTCGGTCGTGTTTCAAGCTTTAGAGCATAAATGGCCGACGTTACCAAGATGTAAACTTTCGTTAAATTTAGCTTGAACGTTTCAATCTTATGGGGAGAATCATAAGTTCTGAAACCTTTTCAGACGAGATGCGTTTAACAACCTGTGTCTGTATCACGTTTTGTTACAGACACTTAGACCGAGAGGCGGCCGGAGTCTTAAAAATGCCGAAAATACGGGGCTTGAGAATGTTTTGGGAAACTTGACTTTTTTGTAAATTTAACCTAACGTTATCTCGCACTTGGACGAGACGGTTATATTCCGACGGTTGATTGCATTTAATTTTGATACTAAGAAAAGGGGAAATAATGGCACAGGTAGAATACGCTACTTCATCATACAAAACGCCATTGCATCATCGCATTATTGCGAGCATGCCTATCAAGGCAAGCTGGGTAGATTCGACGAGCGGAGAAACGATAAATGTTGACGGCATGACCGAGAACGTTGGTGAGACCAGCGCTTTGGTCAATCTCGAGACTTTACCGCCGGTCGGAAGCGAGGTTCGCCTGCGGATCCTCGAAGAAAACAAAACGGTCATCGAAGTTTTGACTCAGGTGATCCGCGTCGAACGCGACCCCAGCAAGCCAATGGCAGCTCTTACAGTTCTTGATAACATCAAGAAATGGAAGAACACGGCCATGACGGCGGCTCAAAAGTGGGTGACCAGGCATTGGCAGCTTAACTACGAAGAAGAATGGGTTAACTAATCCGATTCTTATTTTGTACTATAACTTTAGACCTGCGGGAGTGTTTCAAGTGAGATCCTCCCGCATTTTTTTTGCAGAAAGCCTTGCTACTCAGGCTCGAACGCAAGGAAGGCTTGGCTTTGACACAACGTTTTTTACCATCACGGCATCCGTATTAGAGATGAAAAAGGTCCTTTTCCTCATTGTCCTTTCCTTCTTTGCCCAAAATGCGTTTGGGCAGGCGGCTCCGCTGACTCAGGCGGAATATGTGCGGATGCTCTACGCTCTGGATGCTGATCCGCGTAAAAAAGCAGACGTGATCGAGGCTTTGAGGAAACGTGGGATCGCATTTGTGGTGACCGACGGTGTCAGAAGCGTAACGCGAACAAAAGGCGCCAATGACGACGAGTTAAAGCGCGCTTTAGAAGAGGCAGAACGCCGTCGTCAGAATCCCGAGTCGACAAAACTACCGTCCACGACGGAATCCGCCGCCCTGATCGAGAACGCCAGAAAGAAAACTCTGGAAGCGGTCGAGGAAATGCCCGACTTTGTCGTAAAGCAGCAGATACAGCGGTCAGCAGCCTATGCCGGTACTAACAATTTCCGCAATCTGGACCGGTTGGTCGTCGCGGTCAGTTACAAGTCATCCGGCGATGAAAGCTATCGTGTGCTATCAGTCAACGGGTTGCTGCAGCCAGCCACAGAGTCGCGTGGCTCGTATGAGGGCGTCGGTGGGACCAGCTCGACAGGTGAATTCGTAACGATGCTCGCAACGATCTTCAAGCCCGAGAGCCAGACCAAATTCGACATCGTCCAAACCGACATCATCCGCACCTACAAGACCTTTGTCTACGAATTTCAGGTCGAAAAGGACCGTGCAAAACAGGCCATAACCGCGGTCGGTACCTCGACCGAATCGACAATCACCGGAATGAAGGGCCGTATCTGGATAGACAGCGAAATAGGTCGCGTCATTCGCGTTGAAAGTGAAGCAACCGAGATACCCGCAAACTTTCCCATCCGCTCCGCGCGCCGCACGATCGATTACGATTGGGTCAAGATCTCCGACGAACGCTACCTCCTGCCGCTCATCTCCGACGTGCGCCTGACAATGCGCGAAAAACTGAATGTCTTCGAAACTCGTAACGTCATTCGCTTCAAGGACTACCAAAAATACGGTACCGAAGTTAAGATCCTCGACGACGACATAAAGCCAGAACCTTAAAGGCATAGCTCGGCCCCCTTGATCCAGCAGCCATCAGTACAAAAAAGAATCGAAGCAGTCGGGGAGAGTGTGAATGTGAGTAAATTCGTTGCAGTAATGTTCGTTGTCGTGCTCGCCGCCGTTGCGATCGCTGGTGCCGTGTGGCTATCAAACGAATTAACCTCGGATAAACAGATTCATGTTAGTCCCGTTGACCCGACTCCCAGCCCCACGCCTTCGTCTGATTACCGAGCTCTTGTGGCTGGTCTTTCGCTCCGGGAGGACGGGACAAGGGTCTCATTTACGAGATATCTGGCTCCAAATGGTGACGGGATCATATATGAAGTCGAGAAGAGAAAGACAGCAGGCTTGGCCGACAGAGAGGTTCGTAAACAGGTGCGGGCTACAGCAAGGGTTTTTGAAGATGGGCCGCTTGTGGGCAGGAGTGGGGACCTTGTCGGCAGACGTGTCGTATTCGAAAGAAAATCGGATGCCCGTGACGGCAATCCACTGAAGGTAGTAGTTCGAAGCTACGGCACGAATATTCACATCATAGAATCGAATTCGCTCGAATCTGCGTTGGATTTCGAGAAATCCGTAGATTTCGAACTCGACGTTCTCTTTGATAAGATTCGCCCGGCTCAGTCTAAATTCTAGAAACTGACCTCTAACCCTCACCAAAAAACTCCCTTGACTTTAATTGCAACATTGTGCTATACTTGCAACGCTTAGTTTGTGAATTTAATGTTTGTCATCTCTCAACCTCAGTATTTGCAGGCACTTGCGACTCGCGGGCTACGCGATGGCGGCGAGAATTGGTGCGTTTGGCGATTTGTCCCATCCCAGACGAATTTATTTAGGTGGGACAAGTGGGACAAGAGTTGGATGGGCTATAAATGGTTTGTTATCAATGGTTTAGGGCGGTCCAATTTTGTCCCGCCTTTGTCCCGGGTGGGACAAGATAATGTGGGACAAGGCCACGGAGCGAAGGCGCGGCAACTGCCAATATGCTAATCTGTCGGTTGATCCTATGAGAAGGATATCTATTCTTGGTTCCACGGGCTCGATCGGGAGCAACACGTTAAAGGTCGTCGAGCACCTCGGCGACACGAAAGTCGTTGCGATGGCTGCCGGGCGAAACATGAAAGCGTTCGCTGGGCAGATAGCTCGATTTGAGCCCGAACTTGTCTCGTGTGAGGACGAGACATGTGCCGCCGAGCTTGAACGCGAACTCGCAGAGTTAAATGCCAGAGTTCCGCGAATCGCACTTAATTCTCAGGGGCTCATAGATGTAGCCACTCATCCGGCTGCGGAAACACTCGTGTCGGCGACGGTCGGGGCAGTTGGTTTTGTTCCGACCCTGCGGGCGATCGAGGCCGGAAAACGGATCGCACTCGCGAACAAGGAAACGCTTGTCATCGCCGGCGAACTAATGACGGCGGCGGCGGCCGCTTCAGGCTCAGAGATACTACCAGTAGATTCCGAACACAATGCGATCCATCAGTGCCTTCGGGGCGAGAGTTCGAGCGAGGTAAAGCGTCTTATTCTAACCGCATCGGGAGGCCCTTTTCGCGAGAAGTCAAAAGCTCAGATCGCCGCAGCGACCCGCGCCGAAGCGCTCGATCACCCGAACTGGAAGATGGGTGACAAGATCACGATCGATTCTGCAACCCTTATGAACAAGGGACTCGAGGTGATCGAGGCACGGTGGCTTTTCGGCTTTGACGCAGGCCGGATCTCGGTCATCGTACACCCGCAGTCGGTAGTTCACTCGATGGTCGAAATGGTTGACGGCTCGATCATTGCCCAGATGGGAGTGACCGATATGAAGCATGCCATCCAGTACGCACTCACGTATCCGTCAAGACAGGCAAATTGTACCGTCCCGCTCGACCTCACAACGCTGAAACGGCTAGATTTTGAAGAGCCCGACCTCGATCGCTTCCCTTGCCTTGCTCTGGCTTACGAAGCTCTAAGGACCGGCGGAACGATGCCCGCGGTCTTGAACGCTTCGAACGAGATCGCGGTACAGGCGTTTCTCGACGGAAAGGTAAGGCTTGACGAGATCGCGGCGTTAAACCGCGAGGTAATGAAAGATCACGATCCTATCGCCGCCGACAGTCTCGAAGCGATCTTAAACGCTGACGAATGGGCACGCGAACGCGCTATAATGAAGTTGAGCAAAACCGCCGCGGCGTAGAACATCTCAGTATGCTTGCAACCGGCGATTTCCGAATAGTCTCTAACTATTGACCTTTGTTTAGTTGGATAAATTAGATGTCAGATATATTAATAGCAATCTTAGCAATAGTCTTCGTCCTCGGCGTAGCCATAAATATTCATGAGTTCGGCCATTTTATAGTGGCAAAGATCTTTGGGATGCGTGTCGAGGCGTACTCTTTCTTTGGCCTTGGGCCTCGAGTGTTCGGCTTTAAGGTTGGGCACACCGATTACCGGATATCGGCAATTCCGCTCGGGGCATACGTAAAGCTCTACGGCGATGAAGGTGCCGGGCCCTTGGAGGCAAAAGATTCAACGGCTGAACAGGTACCCGAATCTGAGCTTTACGAACTGCGGCCTCGATGGCAGAAGTTTCTCGTGATGCTGGGCGGGCCGTTCATGAACTTTGTTCTGGCGTTTTCGATACCACTCGGAATCGCTCTGTACATGGGCGTACCGGTTAATCCGTCGCCCGTCGTCGGAACTGTAAAAGCCGGGGGAGCCGCTGAGCAGGCGGGAATACTTCCAGGCGATCGCATCGTGAAATTTGACGGCATCGAAAGTCCTTCTTGGGATCGCGTTCGCGATGACGCTCTGCTTTCTCCCGAAAAGCCTTTGCCTCTAACCGTTGAACGCGGCGGCCAGCGTCTTGACCTTACCATTACGCCTTCCAAGTTCATGCAGCAGGGGCAGGCTGGCGGTGAACTCGATATGGAGCCCGATGGCGGGACCGTTCCGGTAGTTGTCGGGTCGATCCAGTCGGATATGCCCGCGGCATCGTCCGGGCTACAGGTAGGCGACTGGATTACGTCGGTCAACGGCAAGGCCATAAAAGATCCGACCGAGATGCGTACCATAGTCGGTGAAACGAAAGACGGCCCGATCACTCTTGCCGTCGATCGCAACGGCCAGAAAGTGGACATCACCACCAGTGCCCGCGAAAAAGACGGAGCATACCTGATCGGGATCGGATTCGACCAAAATCTGCTCAACCGACGTGAAAGTGTCGGCCTTGCTGGCGCTGCCGCATACGCGGTCGATACTAACCTCCGAATACTTCGGCTCACTGGGAAGGCACTCGGACAGGTTGGGACTGGCGAACGTTCAGCCCGTGACACTGTGTCGGGCCCGATCGGCATCGGCCAGGTTATTGTTAACACGGTCTTTTCGGCAGGGTTCTTTGGGTTGCTGTCGGTGTTGACGATGATCAGTCTTAGCCTCGGCGTCATGAATCTGTTGCCGATCCCGATGCTCGATGGTGGTCAGATCATGGTTCTAGGTATTGAAAAGGTTATGTCTTGGTTCGGTGCAACGCTGTCTATGGCTGCCCGCGAACGGATCCAACTCAGTGGACTGGCAATAGTCTTACTTCTGATGGTCACGGTCATATTCTTTGATGTTTCCAGGTTGATAGGAAATTAAGTAGAAAGTTCGGAGGCGGGCTTGCCCGCCTTATTAATGCTCATTTTGATGGCAAGACAAACAAGATCAGTAAAAGTTCGTGACATACAGATCGGCGGTGGAGCACCAGTCGTCGTACAGTCGATGACAAAGACTGACACGACCGACGTCGATGCAACCGTTCGGCAAATCGAGGAAATGGTCGAGGCCGGATGCGAGATCGTTCGTATCGCGGTTCCCGACGACGATGCCGCGGCAGCGATGCACGAAATTCGGAAACGGACGAATGTTCCCATCGTTGCGGATATTCATTTTCACTACAAGCTGGCTCTCAAAGCTCTCGACGCGGGCATCGACAAACTACGCCTTAATCCGGGCAATATTGGTCACATCGACAGAGTTCGCGAAGTAGTTCGTGCCGCCGAGGCGCAGAATGTACCGATCCGGATCGGTGTAAACGGAGGCTCGCTCGAAAAGGATCTGCTAAAGAAATACGGCTCGGCAACTCCGGAAGCGATGGTCGAGAGTGGCATGCGACATGTGCGGATCCTCGAAGACCTCGGCTTTTCGAACACCGTTATTTCGCTCAAAGCGTCCGACGTAAATCGTATGGTCGCGGCCTATCGGCTAATGGCCGAAAAGGTCGATTACCCTCTGCATCTCGGCGTGACCGAGGCGGGAACGCCCTTTGGCGGCACCATCAAATCAGCGATTGGGCTTGGAATACTGCTTCACGAGGGTATCGGCGACACCATCCGCGTATCCCTTGCCGCAGAACCGCATGAAGAAGTGCGAGTCGGATGGGAGATACTAAAATCGCTTGAATTGCGTAAACGCGGAGTAACGGTAGTCGCGTGCCCGACGTGCGGGCGCCTGGACATCGACAACTTTGTTGAGATAGTTACCGAAGTAGAGCGCCGCCTCGCTCATGTAGAGGAACCGCTGCATCTTTCTATAATGGGCTGTGCCGTCAACGGCCCGGGCGAAGCTCATGACAGTCAACTGGGTATAACCTTCGGTCGCCAGGTCGGAATGATATTCAAGGACGGCGTTCCAATGCGAAAGGTCGCGGGCGCCGACATTGTCGAAGAGTTCGTCAAAGAGGTCGAGATACTGCGAAAAGAAGGTGCGGGCGCAAAGTCTTTGCTTGAAGCAAAACCTCTGGTACAGATAACCTAAGGTCAAGGAAACAATATTGTTAGTGGCCAGACCGGTATATTCCTAAGTACACCAAAAGTCAACAAAACAGCAGCAAAGGTTGTCATGAAACGCGGCTGGGTCGGCCACATGAAAAGTCCACGACCGCGTAATGCAACGAGAGCAAGTGATAAGGTCACCCAGCCAACAATTGCCGCCCAAACGAAGATAAGTGCATTAAAATCTATCGCTACTATCAGGTCGCCGTGGAAGAGGGAATGAAATCCGCGAGTCAAACCACACCCCGGACAGGCAAACCCCGTAAGTGTTAATAGCGGACAAGCCGGAAGAATGGTTGTTTTTGTCGGGTCCAAATAAGCAACAACAAAGGACCCGACGAGCAACGTCGCTGACCCAAACCCGGCAATGACCCGGTCGGACAATCGGCTTCCAAACTCAAGCCGATCTTCGCTCATTAATAGGTTCGACTGCATGCTGGTTTCCATCTTAACAATTCTTTTAGGCGGACATCGAGGTAAACAAGGCGTCGGTCGCGATCTTTCGGTTGATATTTACCGCGAAGTTCTCTCGCATCTCTTGAATCGAGCCGAGCCAGTCGGGGATGTCCTGACTGGAAGAGCTCTCGGCGAGCGAGCTTAACCGGTCGGCGAGGTCGGCATTTACCGTTCGAGATGGATCGCGGCTCACGCGAATGCTCCAGATATCGTGCAGCAGCGATGTCAGGATATCGATGCTTTCCTCGAAAAACTCCTTATTCTTAGCGTCGTTCATTTCCTCCGAGATCCGCAGCAGTCCGGCACGATCATGAGTTTCCAAGGAATTTGCGACGGCGAGGAGCATCCTTTCGCGTAGCTTTCTTACCTGCTCGACGTTGATCGAAACTGCCCGGCCTATGCTTCCGCGTGAAAGGCGGGCGGCGAGCCGAGCTTCGTCAGGGGTAAAAGCGCGGTCGTCGATCAGGAATCTTTCGATCTCGGTCGTTTCGACCGGAGCAAATCTGACAACCTGACATCGCGAGCGAATAGTCGGCAGCAGCGAATCGGCTCGGGATGTAATCAGGAAGATGTGCGAGCCGGCGGGAGGTTCCTCGAGCGTTTTCAGGAGGGCGTTTGCTGCCGAGTCATTCATCTTGTCAGCGTCATCGATGATAAAGAAGCGAGACTCGGCTTCGTAAGGGCGAAAATTTGCCTCGGATTCCAGATGTCGTATCGCATCGACCGCAATGTTACGATTCTGTGCCACGACCATCCCAACGTCGGGATGGTCACTGAAGATGACCTTCTTGAAAGCGTCTTTGTCATCAGGTTTCGGTAGTTGAAACGTTCCCGCCCTGCGACAGGCCGGGCAAACTCCGCAAGCGTCGCCTTCGGTTGTATCCTTGCAAAGAAGGGAGCGGATCAACTCAACGGCAAACGAACGTTTCCCAACGCCTTCGTCGCCCGCGAAGAGCAGCGAATTCGGGACGCGTCTTTTGGCGATCAGCCTCCTGAACGTCTGCTTTACCTGCTCATTTCCAACAAGGTGCTTGAACATGGTCCTGTTAACGTAGTATGCCATCGACGATCTTTACGACCTCGACTTGGATATCTTCGATCGATCCCGAAGCGTCGATGACCTTAAACCGTTCAGGCTCACGTTCCGCTATGCCGAGGTACGCATTTCGGACGCGAGTATAGAATTCAGCAGTCTCCTCGTCCATTCGGTTTCGTTTCGCCTTGGCTTCGTCGCGAGCTGCCATCCTACGTATGGCTTCGGCGACATCTATATCAAAGAAGATTGTGAGGTCTGGCTTAAGGCCCCCTGTGGCCAGGCCGATTACCTGCAGAACCTTTTCCTCGGGAAATCCACGTCCCGCACCTTGATATGCAAACGTCGCATCGGCGTAGCGGTCTGAGATGACGATGCGGCCGGCGGAGATCGATGGCTTAATCAGGAACTCTACGTGCTGGGCCCGGTCTGCGGCAAATGACAGCAGCTCCGCCATCGGGGCCACGGTTTCTTTTGTTTCGAGGAATGCTGCACGCAGGGCTCGTCCGAGTGCGGTGCCGCCGGGTTCGCATGTGATAACGGGGTCAATGCCGCGGCCGCGCAGAGAATCTCCGAGCATTTCGAGCTGCGTCGACTTGCCGCTTCCGTCAATTCCTTCGAAGGTTATGAATTTTCCGTTCAAGCCGAATGATCTGACGCCGGGCGGCGCTCCTGCGAGATGGACGAGATCGCGTGTTTGAAAATGAGCACATCAGGGCCGCCGACGTCGAGCAAGACCGAGAATTTATCAAAACTCTTGATCCGTCCCGAAACGGTCGCCCCTTGCAGCAAATGAATGACAACATTGACCCGCTCGCGTCGAGCTGAGTTTAGAAAGGCATCCTGAATGTTCTGGGCGGCCTGCTTCTCCATAACGATTCCTCGGTATCTCTGGTTAAGTACGGAAGTCCAACCTAAGTATACCAAATTCGTACGCTGGCACAATGTTTTTCGGAAACTAGCCTCTTTCCTCGTTAGCAGCAAACTCTGCCGCGACGTCAAATCGGTTGGTCTTTCTCGTTCCCTTGGCCTGTTTCTCCGACAAAAATCGATTGAACTGCTTCGACTGCCTTTTTGGAACGCTGAGGTTCCTCCACTCGGACGATCGGAGATGCTTAGCTAGGAAAACGACCTGCCCGATATGGTAGGAATAGTGCGTGAGCTGTCTGTTGATGGCCTCGACGACGGTGTGCGGTTCACCACGGATCGTCACAGTGCGCAATAGATCTCCGGGGGTGAGCGGTTCTAGGTTGTCGAAAAGCGTCTGCCAGCCACTCTCCCAGAACGCCATCAAAGATTCGCGGCTGTCACCGCGGATCTCAAACTCCAAGTCGCGGTCACGGTCGGGCTTTTCGCCGTCGCTATTGAGAAAATCTCGCCAGCGGGAGTGTAAATTCCCTCCAATGTGTTTTACGATTAGAGCAACCGAATTCGCTTCCGGGTCGATCAGGATAAAAAAGTCGCCGTCAGAAAGTTGAGCGATCGCTCGTTCAGCAAGCTTTTTGTAGCTTCGAAACGAATTAAGTGCGTCTTGTTTATAGTTCTCGGCCAGTTCCAAGTTCACGGTAGAGCTCCAAAGCAGTGGTTTCCAAATTTATGCCCCTGAACGTTATTCTTCTAGCCGGTCTACTTCCCGTCGTCGTGGTTTGAAAGAAGTGGGTTCTGTTTGGGAAGGTCACGGTCATTCTTGAATATCCGTGAGGTGATGCGGAAAAATTGCAGGAATCCGATGACCGCGCCAAGTATGATCCCAACGACGATTCCCCACGGCGAACTACCCAAGATCAGGTCAGCGAGCCAGCCGAGGAAGAGCATGAACGCGACGGAACTGAAGAAAACCACACCTATTGAAAACGCTAGGCCACGTTGGCGGACAGCTTCGTCAGGCGTTTCCGGCGTGTATGCAACCGGCACGAAAGGAGCATCGAACGGCGTTTCAAAATTGGTCTCGGCAGGCCGCGAAAAAGTCTCCCGGACCGGAGCGGCATCGAAGACCGGCTCCGCGACGATCTCAGGCTGGGTATCTGGAGGCCACAAGTCGTAAGGCGATATCGGCTCGTTATGTGCTGGCTTTTCTTCGGTCATTGTCGCATCAGTTAATCCGCAATGATGACAGTTTCGCCCGGCGATTTCAATTCGTATGTGATCCCGCGCCATTTCAGCCGTCTCGAAATGGCGGCAGCAACGCAGTTGTAGAGGAAGATAAAAGGCGTAAAAAGCCAAAGGCTAAGCTGCCACTTCCGCTGCGACCGGAGCTCGCTTTCGTATCGGACGAGAACGAGTTCGACGGCCCGCAACCTGAGCCAGGCTTTGCCGATACTGCACGCGGAAATGACCGCGATCGTCGCGGCCGCCGCGATGAATAAAAAGCCGCTGGCACTTGCGGCAATAAAAGCAGCAGCGACCATAACCGAGCAAAAAAGCCCCGAACCAAACCATGACAAAAGCCAGAGATGTGGCGAATAGACACGTGTGATCTTCATTTGCCGTGTCGTAAATTCAAGCATCTCAGCAAAAGTGCAGTTCTCGATCGAAGCCGTGAGAGCGGCGGGAACAAACTCGATCTTTAGTTCGGCATCCTTAACGGCTCGAGTTACCACAAAATCATCTGACAAAGCACCAGACCATTTTTCACCAATATTCAATGCTTCAAAAGTACTTCTCCGTATCGCCATCGAACCGCCCCAACAGAAATTCGACGAAGTGTTCGGTCCTAGAGCCGAGGCTATCGAGGCATTCCAGGATGAGCGGATCTCGGCTGGAACACTCTGACTATCCGAAATGAACCAACGGTATCCCGTAGCGGCGCCGACTTCGTCTTTCCCGAGCGGTGCGACCAGAGACCGAAGCCAGTTTTCAGACGGGCGTGCATCGGAATCGACGAAAACAAATGCCTGGCTAGCAGGGTGAGCATGTTTGACAGCCTCGAGCAGATTCGAGATCTTCTGGCTCGATCGTGTTGCCTTTGGTGCGACGATGAGTATTGCGTTGACCGACCTGTTATGTCCGATTACATTGCGCACAACGCCGGTTGAAAGATCCTTCTCGTCCTCAACGACAAACACGATCTCGTACTGGGAATATTCTTGACGAAAAAGGGCCTCGAGATTATGTTCGAGGCCCGGATCGAGACCCTTGCAGGGGGCGATCAAGGTCACCAAGGGTTCAAACATGCTTTGCTTATCTTCGAGTTTCTCACGGAAAAAACGCAGATACTCAAAGCCTCCCAGCAGAGATCTTATGCTCAGGCCGATAAGGATCGCGGCAAAGATGTAGAAGATGACTATCATTCGCGAAAGCGTGTAGTGAGTCAGTCTGTTATTTTACCAGCGGATTTACCAGGGGAGACAAATATTCCAGCGTCCGCTCGACTGCTCCGCGGTTCTGATCCATAACGGCCATAGCGTTGAGGCTTAGTGTTTCTATCTCCTTTTCGTCGGCGAGCAGCTTTTCTAGCGTCGCGGACAGCGTCGGAACGATCTGCGTTTCCGTCGTCTCTGGAAGCTGAATGAGTGCTTGTTTTGAAATAAACTCCTTTACTGCGGCGTCAAAATTCCTTGTATGTGGCCCGGTGATTATTGCGGTGCCAACTGCGGCGGGTTCGAAAATGCTCTGGCCGCCGTGTTCTATCAGGCTGCCGCCGACAAAGACTATCTCGCCCAGCGGATATGCAGCACGAAGTTCGCCGATGCTGTCGAGCAGTATCACTTCGGCGGTTTCGTCGCTTTCGGTTGGCGAGACCGATCGTCTCGTCCAGGAAAAGCCCGAAGCTTCGATCAACGCGGCAACCTCCTCAAAGCGCTCGGGATGACGCGGCACGATCATCAGCCTCGGCAGTCGAGAACTGGAATTCTTCCACGCCTCTTTGAACGCCTCCAGAACGTACTTTTCTTCAGGAGCATGCGTACTTGCGGCGATGATCAAAGGAGCTTCATCGGAAATTCCGAAGCGAAGTTCGAAAAGGTCGGTAAGATCTGTTTCCTGAGTCGTAAGGTTATGGTCGAACTTAAGATTACCTGTGACCTTGATCTTACTTGGCCGCATGCCAAGCCCCATCAGGTGGGTTGCGTCAGCATTTTCTTGCATTAAGGCAAGATCGACATGGCCGAGGACGCGTCGAACCAGTCGTCCGGCGTAAGTGTATCTTTTGTAAGAACGTTCTGAGAGCCTTCCGTTGACGATGGCGATGGCCGTGTTCTGTCTGCTGGTTTCGCGAATGAAATTGAACCACAGCTCTGTTTCCATCAGTAAAACCAGGGATGGCGATAGCCGGCGAAGCGAACGGCGAACCGCCCACGCCCAGTCGAATGGGAAATAGAAAACCAGTTCTGCGATATCCGAAAAGAGGGTTTTGGCCAGCTCCTGCCCCGTCCTCGTTGTTGTCGACACGATCAAACGTACGTCGGGAAACTCTTCTTTCATCCGAAACGCGAGCGTTCGGGCAGCGTTTACTTCGCCCACCGATACGCAATGAAGCCAGATGATTTTTCGTTCGTCGGGGCTGAGCGTCGGCACGAATCCGAGTCGCTGTTTGAAACCGGCGGCGTACTTTCCCTTGAAGATCGCGTCGAACACGAACCTCGGTAGCAGCACGATAAATGCCAATGTCAAAAGTATGCTGTAGAGAAAATACATCGTCCTTTGGAGACTAAAAAGTCGCGAAACACGCGAAAGTCCAGAAAGTTATCCCCATGGTAAACTTTCTGGACCTCGGTAGACAGTTTGAATGATCGCTACTTTACGCGCTCGATGTATTTTGCTTCGGCGGGATTGACGCGGATCTTTTCACCCTCAAGGATGAATGGCGGCACCGAGACTGTTACGCCGTTTTCGAGCGTTGCAGGCTTATTCGAGTTTGAGGCGGTTGCACCTTTTAGAGGCGGATCGGTCCGCGTGATGACAAGATCCATAGCAGCGGGAAGCGTAACTCCTATCGGCGAGCCATTATAGAACTCGACCTCGATCGTAAGGTTGGGCATTAGCCACTGGGCCGCATCGCCGAGTTCCTCTTCGGTAAGCTGAACTTGCTCGTAATTCTCGTTGTTCATGAAGTGGTGATGTGAGCCATCGGAATAAAGATATTCCATCTTCTGCTGCTCAAGCGTCACCTTTTCGAGAGTATCGTTGGAACGAAATCGATACTCAAAAGAGTTGCCCGTAAGCAAATTTCGAAGCCTCGCCTGAACCATCGCCCGCAGATTGCCGGGAGTGTGATGATGAAAGTCCATCACTCGAACCGGTGATCCCTCATGTACGATCACCATCCCTTTTCTAATGTCGTTTGCCGAAATTGCCATAAGATCCTGTTACTAGTCCGTAGTGGACGCGCCGACCAAAATACAAAACCCTAATTTTAGTTATTGAGTTAGGGTTTTGTCTAGTGCACGCGGCGAGAAGCACATTATGCCTTCTTGAATGGCAGCGGAGGCGGTTCCTCACCTTCTTTGGGGGCCTGCTTATTAAGGCTGCCATAAATCATGATGATCTTGTCGACCCATTCTTTTGCATCAGCATTTGACGGATCGTGCTTTAAAGTTCGACGGTAGTCGCCGATGGCTGACGCATACTGCCGAGCATCGGTTAATGCCACAGCACGTTTATAGAAAGCGTCGGCGAGAGCTTTTTTAAGCTTGTCGTCCGAGGGTTTGCCGGCAAGAGCCTTTTCGGCCGACATAACAGCTGTGTCGAGATCCTTTGTGTCGATCGGGTCACCACTGGCGGACCATTTTCCGGTTTCACCGGCCGATTTATTGGCGTACGGTGCGGCGGGTTTAGTCTCAGGACCGTGAGCAATAGCGGTCTGTGACCGATCAGGCGTGGACGGCGCGGCGTTGTTGCTTTGGGCAACAGGTCTCGCGGTGTCGGTGCATCCGGCTGATATAACGGCAAGAGCGGTAACAAGCAATAATTTTTCTTTGATCATTTGTTTTCAATGTATGGACGAGATTGTACTACATAGATCCGACCGCCGAGAATACCCCATTCGATATCCTGCTCCTTCTTTCCACCAAATGCAGTTCGGATACTGATTGCCGCCTTGGCAAGATTTCGCACCTGCAGGTCAGTGAGGACGCGTTTTTGCGGCCCGGCGCATTTATCGACGGTCTCCTTGAGGTCCCCCGCATCGTCAAACGCTAAGGCATTCTCCTGCTGTGAGAGTGTCATTACAACGACTGAATTTGATCGCGGATTAAACAGGATCTGTTCCGGGATGCCGTTATTATTAACGACGCGAGAATTGTGCCCGCAAACGGCGCTGATGTAAACGGCATTGCGGCTGCGGTCATCGAAAGGATCCTTAGTTATCATCACCCCGCCCTTTTCCATATCGATGCCGAGCTGGATGAGTGCCGACATGTAGACGTCCTGCTGACTGACGTAGTTTCGCACGCGTGCCTCGTATGCTTCGAACTTCCAAAGCGAAGCCCAGACGCGCTTGACCGCATCGATCAGCTTATCCTCGTTGATCACATTCGGCACGCTCGAATACAGACCGGCACCACTGAAATTTGGCAGATCTTCTGCATTTGAAGAGCTGCGCACAAAGACCGATCTCCCGCCGAGCTGCGTTTTCCATTTTTCTATGATCGCGGCCCGCAGCTCCGGGTCGAACTCGCCGGCTTCAATAGATTTGCGATACTCGTCAAGCTTTTGGCGGCGGTAGCGGGGATTGTGGATGAACTCGAGGTCTTCGCTCAGCTCATCCATGACGGTGTCCAGCTCGTTTTCGCGCATGAACTTTTCATACCAGTGAAACGGAACCGAAAACCCGTCAGGTATCGAGATGCCGGCGATCCGATTATTCATCATCTCGCCGAGATTCGCGGCTTTGGAACCGAAAATTATGCTGTCCTTCTTTCGCATCTCACGAAGGGCGGCAAGTTTCGTCGTTTTGAGATCGACCGGCGGTATCTGCTGATCGGGCGAGACGAACTTCGGAAGATCCTCGGTCGATGCACGCTGAAGCGAATAATCCGTCAGATTTGCTTCGAGCTTAAAAACAAACGTGTTGTATTCCCGAAACAGCTTGTCGGCGTCCTTGATGTAGACGTTCGGAACGTTCCAGCCTTTCGCCAGGATATTGATATGCGAGAGCGGCGACGATGGTTTGGCAAGGATGATCCCGCGAACCGGCGGCAGCGTGATCGGCAGTTCTTTGAGCACGATGATCTCGTTGCTACCTATTTCGACCGTGTCATCGAGCTTATCGATGATATGGATACGGCCGACTGCTGTGCCCGTGTTTAGGGCAAGGTAAGCCTGATTCTTGCTCAGCTCATCCTGCAAAACGCGATCGATGCCGATCGATGCCGTAGCATCTTCCTGCCGGATCGAGTTTGGTTTGTAAAAGACTTTCTGAAAGAAATTACGGTTGATGACGTCGTTCGCTGTCTTGATGATCTCGCCCGAAGCGAGGTCGCCTTCCCAAAGCTCCCAGGTGAATTTCTCAACTGTTTTCTGCCAGGCGATAGTTCCCACTATAAAGCGACGATCAAGATCGATATAGATCGGCTTGAAAACATCGGCCCCGCGGGGAACTAGATAAGTCGCGAGCAGAAAATCCTTGTGAAAACGATATTTTTGCGAATTAACGAAATAGACCTTGTTCTTTGCCCGCCGGTCAATGACGAACATCGCGTGCGGCATCGCGTACGGCGTGTTTGGATGGTAAGTACGTCGGATGAGGTCGAAATCGGCCTGTGAGGCAACTTTTGGCAAGCTGTTCTTCGGCGAATCCGGCTTATGGCTCATCGCACCTTTCGGTTCGCGGGTCGGCGTGGGCTTTCGCGACATCTGGCCAAACGCCGAACTGTGCGAGCCAATAAGCACCGCGATCGAGAGCGATAAAAGGATATTTGTAATGATACGCCGCATAATTGTAAACAGAATTTAGTTTGATGCCGGAAGGAGTCGACAGCGTTTCTTACTAAAATTCTAAGCCAGCGCCGCTGATTACCGCAAAACCCCTTCGATCGCGTCACACGCGGTACGCGAACCATCTTCCCCACCGACAATGCTTTTGAGCTCCGACGCCTTCGAGCAGTAGCTGTCATCGCCCAGCACTTTCGAAATAGCATCGACGGCGGTTAGCGAGTTGTATTCCGTGCGGTATATGACCTCGGCAACCCCGGCGCGTTTGCACCGGGCCGCATTGTCAGGCTGGTCGTGACTAAACGGCACGATCACGTGCGGCACACCGGCGCGAAGCACCTGGCCCGTCGTTCCAACTCCCGCTTGATGCACAACGCAGGCTGCGCGAGGAAAGATAAGCGAGAACGGAGCGTATTCAGCGGCAAAAATATCATCGGTCAATCCGGACGGCAACTTCTGATCGCGTCCATATATTACAACGGCCCGGCGGCCCAGTTCCTTAGCGGCACGAACGCTTTCGTCAAAAAAATCACCCGCATCCATCACGGCCGCTGAGCCTAGTGTGAAAACCAACGGCGGTTCTCCGTCCTCCAGAAATCTTTGCAAAGCCGGATCAAGTTCTGTCGTTCCGCTTTCGTCGTAGAAACAGACGCCGGTCTGAACAGTCTGAGCTGGCCAATCTGACTGCGGTCGAGCGAGAGCTTTCGAAAACATCGCAAGATGCAAGAGCGGCGAGAATTTGTCGGTTAATATCGGATTGTGATCTTCATTCAGACCAAGTTCGCGTCGAAACTCGCGGTATTCGCTGAGCCACGAATTCATCACTGCCCTCATTACCACCTGCATTCCCTGATGAAAGAACGTCGGTAGCGACCAAGCCATTTCCATCAACCGCGACTGCATGTAGATGCTAGGATCGCTGGCAGAGAACATTGAAATAGGTGCGAGACTCGTCGAGATCCAGGGCACGCCCGACTTCCTTGACGCAGCGTCCGCCGCATAAACTATCTCGCCGCTCAGGAAAGCATCAGCCCCGTCGATCGCCGCCAGTAGATCTTCGTACATCTCGCGGATGTTAGCGACGATTAGTTCCTTGATGATAAATTCCGACCCTTTCGCCGCATCCATTGCCTTGCGATGCAGTTCGGTGTCGTCGATGTCGACATTCGGCCTCAACGGCTTAAACTCGAAGCCAAGGCCGTCGATCTTTTCGCGATAGCCTTCCCAGGTATTGATGACGGCTTCATGGCCGCGGTTTTTGAGTTCGAAAGCTAGAGCGATCATCGGGTGAAGATCACCGAGGGAACCGATTGTCGATAGTACGATTCTTGCCATTAAGATCGGCACCACCTGCGTAGGCGGGTGGTGAGCAATGTTGAATTTGGGAGGGAAATGTTCCTGTGGTGCCGCCCGCTCACGCAGGTGGTTCTGACTCGCGTTCCGCCAAGCGTTTCTTGATCTGAAACCTCATCCCAAGAAAATAGCTGCACACGCCAACGGCAAATGCTGCAAACGCCCAGTCAAAATTGTCCTGCCACAAAAAATAAGCGGCAGACCCAACAAGGATCACCGCTAATATTTGAAACGCTAATGTCATTTAAAGGTCAACCCGCCTTGCGTGCTACGCTTTCAAAACTTTCGCCGCGGAAAAAAGCTCCAACGGCCTTGAACAACCTGATTATCGCACGTATGACTTTTGGAAAGAACCAGATGAACGCGATCAGAAAGATTCCGAGCACGGCAGCGATAATGACCGGAGCAAAGACTGCCAGAAACGTGCCGAGAAATGCGATCGCATCCTCGACGAGCGACAGAACCCAGTTCGATACTGGCTCGGGTGAAAAATTTGCACCTATACGGGCAGCAGCTTTCGTTCCGTGCGAAGCAAAAGCAAGCCCGCCGCCGACGAGCGCTGCAGGTATGGTAATGCTCGGGTCGAGATCGGTCGTCGCCGCATAAGCCACGATCGCCCCGGCGGGAACACGAATAAATGTATGGACCACGTCCCAAATACTGTCAACGTACGGGATCTTGTCCGCAAAAAACTCGATCAGATACAACCCGCCCGCAAAGCCGATCACCCACCAGTTATCAAGCACATCCAACCCGCCGGGGAGCTTGGTGGCACCAAATTTTTGCAATAAACCGAGGACGCTCACGGTTGCGTACAGGTTGATACCTGATGTCCAAGCGGTGCCCAGAGCTAAACTAAGTGTTGAGAACCATTCCATTGGCTGATCTCCCTCTCTCTAGATCTTTGCATCGCGATTCTAACACACGATTTACGCTTCCAGATCCTCGTCGGTTCCGCTCGTCTCATCCTTTTTGTAACCAAATTTTTCTAGCCGATACTGGAGGGTCCGAAACGTTAGCCCAAGCAGTTTCGCCGACTTTGTGATGTTATTGTCCGTGCGAGCCATAGCTTGCATTATCAGGCTGCGTTCGACGTCTTCGAAATTTACGCCTTCGGGCGGGAGTTTGAATTGATCGGCCGTACTCGACGATACTGAGCCTCCGCCGGCGGTCATTTCGGGCGGCAGATCGTCGAGCGTTACGGTGTCGTCTTCGCAGAGGAGAATCGCACGCTCCAATGCCGATTCGAGCTGCCGGACATTGCCGGGGTAGCTGTAATCGTCGAGCAGCCGTTTGGCGTCGGTCGAGAACGTGATCTTTCGATTCGTGCCGCGAGTGTGCTTTTTGACGAAATAATCCATCAGGACTGGAATGTCGGTACGCCGCTCGCGAAGTGCCGGCAACTCGATCGATAGAACGTTCAGCCGATAATAAAGGTCTTCGCGAAAACGCTTTTCACTCACCATGTGGAGCAGGTCGCGGTTAGTCGCGGTGACAACACGGACATCCACGTTGAGTTCGCGAACGCCGCCCACGCGACGGATCTGCCTTTCCTGCAACGCCCTCAAGATCTTTGCCTGAAGCGCGATATCGAGTTCGCCTATCTCATCAAGGAACAGCGTTCCGCCGTCAGCGATCTCGAAAAGGCCTTTTTTGTCGGAAACGGCTCCAGTAAAAGAACCTTTTTCGTGGCCGAACAGTTCGCTTTCGAGCAGGTTTTCATTGATCGCGGCACAGTTTACCGCCTGGAAAACCTCGTTCGAACGAAGGCTGTTCTTGTGGATCGAGCGGGCGATCAATTCTTTTCCGGTACCGCTTTCGCCGCGGATCAGGACCGTGGAGTTGGATTTTGCGATCTTTAGGATCAGCTTCTTGACCTTGTCCATCTCGGGCGAAACGGAAATGATCTCGGCATCAAGTGTGGTGAGCTTCTTCAGTGCCCGAGACACCGTTTCGAGGAGCTTTTCGCTGTCGTAAGGCTTTTGCAAATACTCGAACGCACCAAGCCGAAGGGCGTCGACGGCCGAATCGATCGTACCGTGTGCGGTGAGCAGAATGACGATGATAGATTTATCGAAATCCGTTAGCGATTTGAGCAGTTCGAGCCCGCTCATGCCGGTCATCTTAAGATCGGTCAGAACAAGATCAAAATGGCGGTCCGCCACAAACTTCATTGCCGCTTCGCCCGAAGACGCGGTCGTTACATCGTATCCTTCGCCCGAAAGGATCGTTTCAAGTATTTCCCTTTGATTTTTCTCATCATCAACGACGAGTATCGACTTTCTTGCCATAAGTTTCCTGTCCGAGCCGCCTGCGTTAGCGGGCTGCAATGAACGTTGTTTGTTTCGAACTTGAGTTGAAGATGGCTCACGTTCGTCCCGCGCTTACGCAGGTGGTTCTGACTTGGGTAATTTTACCGTAAACTTCGTTCCCTTACCCACGACCGACTCGACATCGATCCTGCCACTATGCATCTCAACTATCTTCTGCACGATCGCGAGTCCAAGACCGGTGCCCGTTTCTTTTGTTGAAAAGTAGGGTTCGAATATCTTTGAGAGGCTTTCCTCGGGAATCCCGTTGCCCGTGTCCGTGATCTCGAAATCGACGTATTCTCCGCTTTCGTCGGCTGAGATCTTGATCGTCAGGCGGCCGCCGTCGCGCTCCATTGACTGTATGGCATTGATAAATAGGTTATTAAAAACGGAACGAAGAAACTCGGGGTCGCCGATTACTTGGGGCACATTTTCGTGCTCGACTATGCCGATCGTGACGTTTTTGTCCTCGGCTTCGATCTCCGCGATTCGGAGCGAGTCGGCGATTGCTTCTCGGGCGTCGATTTGGCGAAGATTTGCTTTTGCAGGCCGCGAATAGTTTAGAAAATCAGAGATCTGCTGATTGATCCGGGCGACTTCACCTTTTAATTGCGAAGTTAGTTTTTCAAAGGTCGCACGCTTCTCCGGATCGTCCGGGGAGTACTTAGAACGAAGATGATCGAGCGTTAAGTTGATGTAATTAAGCGGATTACGAATCTCATGAGCGATCGCCGAGCCGAGCCGCCCGACGACCGCACTCTTCTCCGCCTGCCGCAGCTGCTCTTCGAGCTCGCGAGATTTTTCAAGTTCGGCGGCCATGTCGTTGAAATTGACTGACAATTGACCGATCTCATCGGAGCGGTTTATGTCGGGGACGCGAACGTGTAGATTTCCTTCAGCAACTTGCCTCGCAGCGTCAGACAAGTTTGCGATCGGTCGGGTAAATCGCCAGACGAGCAACAAAGTTATCAACGACGAAACAAGAAGGATTCCTAGCGTAAAAACTAGTGGCTGGGCAGCTCGTCGGGCGGCAGCGGTCTTATCATTTCTTACCAGGACCATTACGTAATAACGGCCAAGGCTAGTATCGATCGGGATGGCGTAGGCTTCGTCAGGCCGATATTTATTCTCTTCGGTTTTTCGGTTTGGAAAGTTCTTTAGATCATCGCCGAGCCTCGCCCCTTCCATTAGCGGTGGTAGATCGGTCAACTCGCTAAGCCGTTTGTAAACGATATTCTCGTTCTCGTCGTAAGTCGGCAAATAATTTGGGCTGAGACTGTCAGTAACGCGCCATTCATTATCGATAATAAGCACGTCGCGAATTCCATCTTTTGTTTCTGCGTCAAAATAGCTCTGGTCCGTTCCATCGTATAGGTCCTTGACTCGAATATCCTGCAGCGTGAGACTGCGGAATCCAAGGTTCATCCCTGCGATCAGCGCACGGAACTGATACTCGCGTCGAGCGTTGTTTTCGGTCTGCGTCTGGAGGTTTAAGTAGTATTGAAATCCTATCGTCGCAATGAGAAGCACTGCCAGTATCAGCAGCAATCTTCCGCGGAATGTATTGAAGAACCTCATCCTATTTACGATGCGCCAAAGAAAACCGCTTGCCCCGGTACGCCTTGAATGTTATAGTCTTTAATAGACATTGCGCAAACAGCCCCTAAAACGGGCTTATCCAACAAACCCAATACAAGTCGAGGCCCGTAGGTAAAGCATGAAGTTAATGTTCCCGAAACACTTTTTTGTTGGCTCGTTGCTGACAGTTATCGTTCTAACATTGGCGTTTTCAGCTTCCACTTCGGCCCAATCGAAGAAGACAGCGAAGAAGCCAGACACCAAGAAAGCGGCTACCAAGCCGACTGTTAAGAAGAACGAAAAACAGGCAAAAGATGCCAAGAAAGTAAGCGGGAAAGCGAAAACCACCGCCAAAGACTCCAAAAGGACGCCCTCCAAGAAAGAAACAGCTAAAGATAAAAAGGCAAAATTAGATACCAAAGCTAAGTCCGAGCCAAAGAAAAGCAAAGCTGAAGCCCGCAAGGCCGAGGTAGAGCGCAAACGAAAGGAATCAGAACGCCGTGCTGCCGCTCTTGCTGAAGCTCGGAGGCGCGAACAGGCTCGCCGTGAAGCCATTGCACGACGCATCGCCTATGAACGAAGCTTCAGAAATGAAACGGTAGCGAATATCGCCGCTGATAAGACAGAGGGCGAGGATCTCACGATACGTCAGGTCGCGATCAATGCTCTCGGCAGCCGTGCCGGCTCGGTCGTCGTGATGGAAGCACAGACGGGTAAGGTTTTGACCGTTGTTAATCAGAACTGGGCTGTTCGAAGCAGTATTCGCCCATGTTCGACGATCAAACTCGTTACAGGAGCCGCTGGGTTGAACGAAGGGGTGATCGATAAGGAAACCGGTGCGGTAAAGAATACCGCGACGCGAAGAAAGCTCGATGACGCTCTCGCTCACTCTGATAATCCGTATTTCCAGCGTGCCGGCGTCTTGATGGGTAATCAAAAGCTGGTCGAGTATGGCAGGCAGTTTGGGCTCGGCGAGCAGACGGGCATAAATCTCGAGGGTGAGACTCCTGGACGACTGCCTGTAAGCAACAGCAATCCGAGAATTTACTCTCACGGCGACGATACGGAAGTATCCACGATTCAGTTGGCAGTAATGGCGGCTGCGATGACTAACGGTGGTAAGCGTGTACTGCCCCGCATACCTCGGAACGAGATCGAGAAAGCTCAGTTTCAAACATTTTACAAGGGAAAGGTGGAACTGCCGCAGCAGAACGTTCGTCGCGTGATCCCGGGCATGATGGGAGCCGCCGAATACGGCACGGCTCGCCGCAATATGAACCAATCGCTTGGGGTTGCTGGCAAAACAGGTTCTTGCATCGATAAGGGGTCGTGGGTCGGCTTGTTTACATCCGTCGCCCCGATCGAGCAACCAAAGTACGCGGTTGCGGTTATTACGCGAGGCCCAAGTGAACGTGGCCGGAATGCGGCAGCGATCGCAGCTCAGATATATAACGCCCTATCACCGCAGATAGTCCGAACTGACCGCAATCTTGCTCAAACAGAATTTAAGATCGCTCCGAAGAACGCGATCATTAACACTACTGCCGTCGCGGATGTAGCCGATGAAGATGAGGACGAGGCCGAAGCGGGCGAAACAAATGCTGTTGATATGACCGGGGTCGACACGGCCGGGCGAAACGTCATAGTGATCCCGAACGCTCCGAAGTCGTCGAAAACAGTAGTAAAAACTACCAGCTCAAAGCCAGTTTTGCCGCCAGTCGTGATCACTTATAACAAAGATCAGAAAGCAACCAGGAACGGGCCGGTTATCAAGCCATAATCTAGGGTTATAAACACGCGAAAGCATCTCAGGAACTCAAAGTTTTGAGATGCTTTTTCGCTTGACAGACCTGTAAAAACTAAAGGATTATTGAGCTTCTGAAAAATTTTCTTCGGATTCGTCATTTAAATCAGACTGTAAGCAAGCGGACAGCAAATATTTGCAACGTTTTTGCATAATAGACTCATCTGATTTTTCGCCAATCGTTGGCATTGTCGCCGTACGATGAGAGCGATCACTAAAGCGAGGGGATTTCACGGGGGAACTTAAACCCGAGGTAGGAATAACATGAAAACGATTTTTAGATACACAAACATTTCGCTCCTGCTGGCAGCGATCTTCGCGATCGGAGCGATCGGCACTTTTGCTCAAGATCCGTGCGGTGACGCCGCAGGGCTGACTGCTTTGGACGCGCAAGTGCGTGAGAAGTTTACGGTTAAGACTATTGCTGGCAGGAAAGCGTTTGTCGAGGTAGGCAAGCAGTTCGTTGAGAAATATGGTTCGTGCGAACCCGCCAAAGAATTTGCGGAATGGTTAAACAAGCAGATCCCGGCCAATGAGAAAATAATTAAGGATATGGAAGCGGCTGAGGAGGAAGCACGTCTTGTAAAGCGCTTTGACTCCGCTCTCGACGCAAAGAATTGGGATGAGGTCGTCGCCGCTGGCAAGGAAGTGCTTGCTAAGTATCCGGAAAAGTTCCGAACGGTTGAGATAGTCCTTGCCTCACTTGGTGGCGAAGAGGCTCTCAAGGGCAACTTCAAATATTCGACTGAGGCAATACGCTTCGGCAAACAATCGATTGCCGATCTTGAATCTGGAAAGGATTTTTTGATCGGCGGGAAGGAGGCTATAGGCCTTGCAAAGCCAAATTTATACAATTTTGGCTATCCGAATAGGCAGGATGCCATTGGTTGGATAAACCTTTACATCGGCTACATAATGCAGGTCGATAAGAAGGACAAAGCCGGAGCTGCTCCTTACCTGTATAAGGCAACGCAAGCGAATTCTGAATCGAAAAAGAATCCCGTTTCATACGGTTTGATCGGTTATTACTATGCCGAGCAGGGCGACAAACTCGCTGACGAGATTCAGGCATTGATCAAGTCGCAGGATCCCGCTGATACGGAAGAGGTAGCCAAGCAAAAGATAGATGCTATAAAGGCGAAGGTTGCTCTTTCAAACGGTACCAACCAGAGAGCTGCGGACGCTTTCTCGAGAGCATATTCGCTCTCGACAAATGCTGCGTACAAGGCTGAGATCAAGAAGGCCCTTGATTTTTCGTACAACCGTCGGTTCGGCAAGATGGAAGGCTTGGACGCTTGGGTGTCGAACGCGGTGAAACAGCCTTTTGAAAACCCGACAACCCCGGTTACTCCTATTAGTGATCCGGATCCAGTTACAACGTCGACTGGGCAGGTTTCTGGGGTTGGAGCTGCCAACGGCTCGGGTGTCAGCCCCGCTGCTAAGCCTGCGACGGCGACTGTGAAGAAGAACTGATACTATCAAATGTGATCTAAGAATCGGCCGGACGCGTCTGTCAGATACGCGTCCGGCTTTTCTTTTGTCCCCGTAACTCTTAAACTTTAGCAAGAGATGTCCGCAAAACTTGGAAGGCTCGAGAATCTGATAGGCTATACGTTTCATGACGTTAAGCTTTTAGACCGTGCCTTGACGCACCGATCATGGGCTTATGAAAATTTGCCGGGTGCAGATGATGACGCGGTTCGAGAAGCTGAGAACGAATCAATGGAGTTTGTTGGCGATTCAGTCCTCGGGCTCGTGATCGCCGAGGCTCTTTATAATGGCCACCCGGGTGCAAGCGAAGGCGACCTGACGCTGATGAAGCATCATCTCGTCAGCACGAACACCCTCTCGAGGCTCGCCGATGCAATGAATATAGGCGATTTCGTACGCGTTGGCCGAGGCGAAGAGAAGACCGGTGGACGGAAAAAACAGGCCTTGCTGGCGAACACGATCGAGGCGATAATCGCGGCGGTGTTCCTCGACGGCGGATATATTCCGGCCCGAGCAATGGTCGTTCGGCTGTTTGGCGATGAGATCAAGAAAGCATCGCCCCGAACGTCCATCGATTACAAGACGATGCTGCAGGAAATACTGCAGGCGGAAAAGCTTGCCGCTCCGGATTACAAGGTTACAAAGACGGAAGGACCTCCGCACTCGCGAACTTTCTCAGTGGAAGCGATCTGGGCTACAGGCCGAGCTCAGGGTTCCGGCACCTCGATCAAATCCGCCGAAATGATGGCGGCGGCCGGAGCCCTGGACCAGCTGAAACAGCGAGCGGGCGAGAAAGCGAAACGAGTTTGAAAGACTTTACGTATCATTTTTCTAATGATTATGAGCAACGAAGAAAACGAGCCAAAGGTGCCCGAAGTAAAGCCGGTCGGCCCGCCAAAATCGACGATCCGCGAGTACTTCGAGTCGTTTGTCGTCACCCTCGTGATGGCGATATTCGGGATGACGTTCATTTTACAGGCCGTCACCGTTCCGACCGGCTCGATGCAGAATACGATCCTCGTCGGCGATTATCTGCTGGTAAACAAATTTATCTTCACGCCGGGCGGCTATGAATTACCATTTCTGCCGCAACGCGAGATCGAACGCGGCGACATAATCGTTTTCAAGTATCCGGGCAACAAGGTAAATCCGCAGGCCGACCGCTCTCGCAATCTCATTCCGTACCAGATCAATTACGTAAAACGCGTCATCGGCCTTCCGGGCGAGACGGTCGAATTTAAGGATAATTCGGTCTTTATCAATGGAAAATTACTTCCGGAAAACCGCTATATCGGCGATGCGGACGATGATCAGTCGGCCTTGACGGTCACCGAGTTTGAGGAACGGCGCGGCGAGGCCAATTACGACGTCTATTACCGTCCCGACACGATGGAAGCGGTTAGAAGTAATAAGAGAATATTACGAACAGGGCAGCAGCCCGAATTTGGCGTTCAGGGCAAGCCAATGCAGGTTCCGCCAAATAGCTTCTTCGTTATGGGCGATAGCCGCGACAACAGCGAAGATAGCCGCTATTGGGGCTTTGTACCGCGTGAGCTTATCATCGGCCGTGCGATGTTCGTCTACTGGTCATGCGATCGCGGCGCCTCAAACGGCAGCATGGTCGGCTGCCTCACGCACCCGAGGCTGAATAGGATCGGCAAGTTTGTGAAGTAGCTCGGAACGTCCGTATATATCACCTGCGGCGACTAACAATAAAGCCTAGTTTGTAGCGAGGCTCCGCGAGCGAAACCCTTGGGACACATTGGTTCGCGTGTATCCGTCGCTGAAGGAGACTAATACACATGGCATGCCAATGTAATGGTCCCTTGTCGACAGAACATGGTTATCAAACTATCTCCTGAGATCTCATCCGCTATCCGGCACGGTGAGGCCATTGTCGCTCTGGAATCAACCGTCATTGCGCACGGACTTCCTTATCCACAAAACATTGAAACCGCTATTAAATGCGAGGCTGCGGTTCGGGAAAACGGTGCAATTCCGGCGACGATCGCAGTTTTTGGCGGTGATTTTTACGTCGGTCTCGATCAGGCGCAGATCGAACGACTAGCTACGGACAGCAACATCAAAAAGATCTCCCGCCGCGACCTGCCTGTCGCCGTGGCAAACAAGCTCGACTGCGCGACGACAGTCGCGACCACGGCCTATATCGCTTACAAGGCAGGGATAAAGGTTTTTTCGACCGGCGGCATCGGAGGTGTGCATCGGGGTTTCGAAGCAGACATTTCCGCCGACCTTCCCGAACTCGCCCAAACGCCGATAACGGTCGTCTGCTCGGGTGCGAAGATCGTCCTCGATCTGCCACGTACTCGCGAATGGCTCGAAACGTACGGAATTCCTATTGTCGGCTGGCAATGCGACGCTCTACCCGCCTTTTATAGTCGTTCGAGCGGTCTCGACATCGATCAGCGGGTCGAAAACGCTGGCGAAGTTGCTGACATCGTTCGTGCAAGAGATATGCTCGAACTGCCCGCTGCAGTTCTGGTCACAGCTCCTGTTCCCGCAGAGTTTGAGATCGGTATTGAAGACCTCGAATCGATCCTCGCCGAGGCTATGAGCGGAGCGGAGCGACAAGGAATTAAGGGGAAATTGATCACGCCGTTCCTGCTTTCACAAATGTCCCAAAAAAGCTCCGGCCGCACCCTCGCCGCAAACATCGCGCTCCTCGAAAACAACGCAGGCATCGCCGCTCAGATCGCAGTAGCTTTGGCAGTACCGCCTGCGTAGGTTATTTCTTCTCCATTTTCAGCTTCAACGCATCGAGTCGTTTCTGGGCCTCAGCGGCTTCCGGCGAGGCCGGATATTTGGCAATTATCTCTTTCCAGCTTGCACCCTCGTAATGATAAAGCCGCGTCGTCGGGTTGAATAGAAAGATCACGCCGAGTTTGCGGTAACGATCGAGCATGTTGAAATTCAGGTAAAAACTGTGGATCGGTGCACCGCTAGCGGCCATCTCCTTGCGAGGAATTCGCGATACCGCCTGTCTTGATAGTTGGGCAGCCATCTCCTCAACCGTGTCGCCAAAGAGTAGGAGCATTGGCGGCTTAAGCGTTGAATTCGGATACATGTCAAAGAAATGCGTCGCGGTCTCGATTCGTTCAAACTCGCTGTACGCCTGAACAAGGCTGGCGAGACGAGCCTCGTCACCGGGCCGGAACTTGCCTACGACAGCGTCAGCCTGAACCCAACCGAAATTTGTAGGCGGGACCGTAACCTTGTAGAATTTGACGCCGTCCGCTTCCTGTACACCTTGGATCCGGACAGTACGGCCGCGCGACATTCGATGTACGGATTCTGAAAACAGACTTGGTACTTTTCTAAGTACAGAAAGGTTTTCATCTATGACTATTGCTGACTGACCGATCTCTGGTGAACGTGTGACAGTTGCCTTTGGCCGAGTAGCCGCCGAACTGCGCTTCTGAGCGGCGAGCGGAGTCACCGTCATTATTAGGAATATTGCCGTGAGAAGGGCGAGCTTCATCAATGAAATCTATCAATGAAATCTATTATCTGGCACCTGCCTTCTTTAACCGGTCGCTGAGTCCCGCGTGGTGGAAATGACAGATCGCGATCGCCAGAGCATCAGCCGCGTCGTGCGGCGTCGGTGCGGTTTTCAGTCTAAGCAACAGTCTGACCATCTCCTGCACCTGATGTTTTTCGGCATTTCCGTAGCCGACAACCGTTTGCTTTACGAGCCGCGGAGCGTATTCTGCGATCTCGATGCCGTACTGCTCAGCCAGCAGCAGCATCGTTCCGCGAACCTGGCCGAGTTTTAACGCTACGCCGACATTCACCGCGTAAAACGTATCTTCAACCGACAATACATCCGGCGAATGCTTTGCAACAACATCGGCTATGCCGTTGTAAATATTGAGCAAACGCTTGGAAAATGCGTGTTTCGTATTCGACCGGACCGTGCCGAAATCGACCAGCTCGTATTTAGAACCAACACCGTCGACTACACCCCATCCGAGCGTTTCGCTACCGGGATCGATTCCTAAAACACGCATTAAAAAATCCTATTTCTGTGTCGAGAACAAGATAATCGAAATCGGCGAGCAAAGGCAAGTCTAAAAACTCCACACCTATCCAAAACGGCAGTTTTGGGCGGGTTTGTTTGTAAATTGTCTCTAATATTCTTATCATCAGATTCTGTTATCGAGCTTATTTTCTTTACATGGATAGTCAGTTGAATGTTACAGGCGTTCGCGAATCGGTAAGTTCGCTGCTTACGGGCGCGATCGATTACGCAGGGCTGTTTCCACCGTCGGGACTGCCGATGTCGGAGGCTGTACTGAATTACGCGATGTACCGCAACAGCAATTACAGCTGGATGCTTGGTGCATTTGTCGTACCGTCGGTACAGCTTGAGGAGTTTTTCGAGAACGCCGGTGAATTTGTCTCGCGAGACGCGAAAACGGCATGGCGGCTGAGCGTTCTCGCCGGCGAAGACCTGAGCGCGAGCATTCGCGAGATCAAAGAATTTACTGCAAAATACAGCCCCGGCGTCATTATCGATTCGATCGAGGTCAAAGCAAACACCGCCTCAAAGATCGAAAATACCGTTCTCCTGCTCCCTGCGGGCGTTAAGGCGTATTTCGAGATCAGTCTCGGCAAGAATTTCCCTGATCTGCTCGCCAAAGTCGCGACCACCGGCCAGTTTGCCAAGATCCGAACCGGCGGAGTCACGCCCGGAGCGTTTCCCGCTTCGAAAGAGGTTATCCGCTTTGTCCGAGCCTGTCTCGCCGCAAACGTTCCGTTCAAAGCGACCGCCGGCCTGCATCACCCGATCCGCTGTTTCCGGCCGCTGACCTACGAAAACAACTCGCCAAAGGGCACGATGCACGGCTTCATGAACATGTTCCTAATGACCGGCTTCGCCCGCGAAGGCTACCGGGCTTCGCTGCTAGAGGATGTGATGGAAGAGGAATTTGACGAGGTCTTCCGCTTCTCTGATCAGTCAATCAGCTGGAGAAATGAGTACCGCTTAAACGTCTGGCAACTAGAAGCCCTCCGCAAAAAAGGCCTCCACTCATTCGGCTCCTGCTCATTCGACGAACCGATCGCGGACTTGCAGAAGCTGGGGATACTTTAGTCTGTGGATAACACCTGCGGTAGCGGGCGGGGAATCAACGCATATATGACATACGAGATCAACGAAACCCATGACCCGAACCTCAAAAGTTGGGTCGAATCCGCCAACGATCCGAATACAGATTTTCCGATACAGAATTTGCCGTGGTGTGCGATCAGGCATTCAAATTTAGGTACGGGAATGCGAATCGGCGAAAGCGTGTTGGATATCAGTGCTCTTTCTGAAACAGGGCTACTAGATTTACCCCAAGCAGAACTTGAGCATTACCACCGGTTTCTCACATATGATTCTCAATTGAACCTCGCTTTCGAAATTGCTCCTATCGGCATGTTTTCTCAGTTGCGGGCCGAAGCAAGTCGGTTACTTCGCACTGATCAATCAAGCGACATCAAAGAAAAGGTCGGCAGGTGTCTTGTGCCTCCGGCTGCAAACGACTTCAAGATTCCGTTTGAAATCGGCGACTACACCGACTTCTACTGCTCGATCTATCATGCGACGAATGTTGGGTCGATGTTTCGGCCGGACAATCCTTTGCTGCCGAATTATAAATATGTGCCGATCGGGTATCACGGGCGGGCTTCGTCGATCGTGATCTCGGGGACGGACATCAAGCGGCCGAAGGGGCAGAACCGGAGCGACGCGGAGGCTCCGCCGATTTTTATCCCGTGTAAGAGCCTCGACTACGAGATGGAGGTCGGGTTTTTTGTCGGGCAGGGGAACGAGCTGGGCACGTCGATCCCGATCGGCGAGGCGGAGAAACATATCTTCGGGCTGTGCCTCGTCAACGACTGGTCCGCCCGCGACATACAGGCGTGGGAATACCAGCCGCTCGGGCCGTTCCTCGCCAAGAATTTCGCGACGACGATCTCGCCATTTGTTGTAACGATGGAAGCTCTCGCACCGTTCCGCACACCGGCGTTCGAACGCGAGGTAGACGATCCCGCACCGTTACCCTATCTTGCTGACGAGCAGAACGAAAAATTCGGCGGCATCGACATCAACCTTGAGGTCTTTATCCAAACCGAGAAGATGCGTAACGAACACATCGAACCGCACCTTCTAAGCCGCTCGAACATGAAAGACCTCTACTGGACGATCGCGCAGATGCTCACGCACCACGCCTCAGGCGGCTGTAACCTCCAGACCGGGGACCTCATCGCCACCGGCACCATCTCAGGCAAAGAAAAGTCCGAACGCGGCTCGATGCTCGAGCTTAGCTGGCGCGGCACCGAACCGGTCGAACTCCCATCCGGCGAAACGCGACGCTTCCTTGAGGATCACGACGAGATCATCATGAAAGGCTACTGCGAACGCGAGGGATTTAGAAGGATCGGCTTCGGCGAGTGTCGCGGACGTATTCTTCCGGCGGATTGACGTTACCGTTGTTTCAATTGCCGTCGGCTTCAGCCGACGGATAGATATATTGCCAAGAATCTTGCTTCGCCAGCCCAACAAAGTTGGGCTGGCGAAGCAAAAGAAGGTGTGATGCGATGTGACCGTTGCCTGAAGCCAATGGCAATGAAGAGACAGATCGCGGGGTGCGAACGATATGCTTTCCGAGAGCCTCAAAGCCTTCCATGAAAAGGTTTACGTCATCACGATCGAATCGGCGGCCGACCGTCGTCGAAACGTGGTCGAGCAATTAGGTGAAAGGAACTTCGAGTTTGTTTACAGCCTCGACAAACGCGACGTCACGCTGGAACAGCTGATCGCCGACGGGACCTACGACGAAGCTATCGCCCGCCGCACGGACCGCAGGAACAAGGCGATGACGCTCGGGCATATTTGCTGTTCGATCGGGCATAGGCGCGTTTACGAGAAATTCCTGGAAAGCGGTGCGGAGCGGGCCCTTGTTTTCGAAGACGACATGGTTGCATTTGATGTGGCGGAAAGCGAGATCGGCCAGATGATCGCAAATGTCCCGCCGGACGCCGATCTGATATATTGGGGCTGGGAGGGCGGCGGATACGCGCCGTGGTATGGCGGAATTAAGCAGGTTTTGTATCACGTCCAGCATACTTTCGCGCTTGAGCGATATGATCACACGATGATCCGGAATTTGTATGCGCAGCCATTTAACGAACATTTTGATCGGGCTGGCAAGCACTTTCTGGCTCATGCTTACACAATCAACCGAAGGGCCGCTGAGGCTTTGATCAGCTGGAATACGCCGATCAGACTCAACGGCGACAACGCACTTCTTTACGCCGTGCTAAACGGCGACGTAAATGCGTACGTCGCGAGGAAACAGCTATACGGACAACGAAGTGCCGACAAAAGCGACCCAATGCAGACCTTGACCAGCACCTAAGTCTCGGGCCGCCGTTTGAATCGTCTCGAAGGGTGCCTAGGCCTTGCGCAGAGGCCATTCGACTAATATGATCCATGCACCGCTCCTCGATTTTCATGACAAAGCCTACGTCGTCACCTACGCCGCGGCCGAGGAGCGCCAGCGAGGTGTGAGCCAGCAGCTCGGTCCGGGGACTTTCGAGTTTGTCTACGGTGTCGATAAAAGCGAAGTCACCAAGGAAGATCTAATCGCTGACGGCACGTACGACGAGGAATTGGCGATACGCGTCGATCCGAAGGGCCGTGCGATGACGCTTGGCCACATTTGCTGCTCGATAGGCCATCAATTGGCGTATAAGAAAATGCTCGCTGACGGCTGTGAACGGGCTTTGATCTTTGAAGACGATGTGACCACGATACCGGTTAATGATGAAACTGTAAGAGCTATGCTCGCGAATATTCCGCCTGATGCCGAATGCATTCAATGGGGCTGGAATGGTGGGCGATTTAAGCCTTCTCTCGGCGGATTTCAGCAGGCGATATTTCACGCAAAGTACGCACTGGGTCATTACAAATTAAATCACCGCATGATCCGCAACCTCTATATGCGGACTTATAACGATTATTTTCACGTCGCCTCCGTCAATTTCCTTGCCCACGCCTACACGGTCACTCGGCGTGCTGCCGAGGCATTCATTCGCTGGAATACGCCGATAAACCTCAACGCCGACCACGTTCTCATCCACGCAATCCTAGCAGGCGACGTAAGGGGCTATGTTCCCGTAACCCAGCTTTTTGGCCAGCGAAGCATTGACGCTTTGGATCCGCTTGAATCGTTGACGCAGAAGTATTATTGAGCCCACCGCGTCCGCATCGCTTCGGTGACATTTGCTAAACTCGTTCTCATGCAGCCCGTTTCGATAACTTCGAACATCTCGGTCGAACGCGTTTCGGTCATCGCTGACGGTCGTAAGACGACCGACCTGCTCGCCGTCGAGGAACCGCTTGAGATCCGAATAGGCTTTCCCGACGGCACGCATGCGGCAGTTTCGATCACGATGCGAACGCCCGGTGATGATGCCGAACTTGCGGCCGGTTTTCTGTTTACCGAAGGGATCCTTTCATCAGCCGATCAGATCAAAGTGATCAAGCATTGCGGTCTAAAGACTGCGAAAGGCGTCGGTACGGTCGCTCGTGGAGCGGCACGGCACTCAAATACGATTCGTGTAGATCTCAACCAAGGAGTCGAAGTCGATCTAGACCGTCTCAAACGCAACTTTTACACCACGTCTAGCTGCGGCGTCTGTGGCAAGAGCTCAATCGAGGCACTGAGGACGGGCATTTCAGCTGCGATATCCGATATCGTTCCCCAAATCTCACCCGCCATCATTCATTCACTGCCGGAACGCCTGCAGGCATCTCAGAACGTTTTCGAGAAGACCGGCGGCCTTCACGCATCGGCACTTTTTGACGCAAACGGCGAAATGATCATCATTCGCGAGGATGTAGGCCGGCACAATGCCCTCGATAAGCTCATCGGGGCAAAGTTTCTGGCTGCTGAGGCGCCGCTCGCGGGCAAGATACTCCTGCTCAGTGGGCGCATCAGCTTCGAGCTCGTGCAGAAGGCCTTAATGGCCGGAATCCCTATCATCGCCGGCATCGGAGCGCCTTCTAGCCTTGCTGTCGAACTCGCGAAAGAGTACCGAATGACCCTTCTGGGGTTCGTCAGGGGCGGCCGTTTTAACATCTATTCGGGCGAATCAGTCCTACCTTGATCGATCCCTGACCCGATTAGTTGAAGCCAAAAAAGGAAAAAGGCGGCCCGATTTCGGACCGCCCCTTCGGTGATAACGCGAATTATGCGAGGTCGAAACGATCAAGGTTCATAACCTTGTTCCATGCCGCAACAAAGTCTTTGACAAACTTGTCTTTTCCATCCACACACGCGTAAACCTCAGCCAACGCTCGCAGTTCCGAATTCGAGCCGAAGATCAGATCGACTCGGGTGCCAGTGTATTTGACCTCACCAGTTTTGCGGTCGATGCCATTAAAGACCTGACCGTCGCCGTTGGCGGCTTCCCACTTGGTGCTCATGTCAAGCAGATTCGTGAAGAAGTCGTTTGTCAGCGTACCCGGTCGGTCGGTGAAGACACCGTGCTTCGAACCATCATAGTTAGCACCAAGTACACGCAGGCCCCCGATAAGAACCGTCATTTCCGGTGCGGTCAAACCGAGCAGGTTTGCCTTGTCGACGAGCAATTCCTCAGCAGGCGTCTTGTGATGGCCTTTTTTGTAATTGCGGAAACCGTCTGACTGCGGCTCGAGATATTTGAACGAGTCAACTTCGGTCTGTTCCTGCGTTGCGTCGCCGCGTCCGGAGGTGAATGGAACCGAAATGTCGTGACCAGCGTCCTTCGCCGCTTTTTCGACCGCAGCGCATCCGCCAAGAACGATCAGATCGGCCATCGAGACAGATTTCCCGCCTTCGTTGAACTCGCTCTGAATGCCACTAAGGACACCTAGAACCTGATCGAGCTGCACGGGGTTATTCACTTCCCAGAACTTCTGTGGCGACAAGCGAATACGTGCACCATTAGCTCCGCCACGATTGTCCGAACCGCGGAAGGTTGAAGCCGAAGCCCACGCCGTGGTGACAAGCTGCGAAACCGTCAGGCCGGACGCAAGGATCTTTGCTTTCAGCGTAGCTTCGTCACCGGCATCGAGTCTGGTACCTGCTGGAACCGGGTCTTGCCAGATAAGATCTTCGGCTGGAACGAGCGGGCCGAGGTAGCGAGCTTTCGGGCCCATATCGCGGTGCGTCAGCTTGAACCATGCTCGTGCAAATGCGTCGGCGAACTCGGCCGGATTCTCCATGAATCGACGCGAGATCTTCTCATATGCCGGATCCATGCGCATTGCCATATCAGCCGTAGTCATCATCGGCAGGTGCTTTTTGTTCGGGTCAGCGGCATCTGGAACATTGGGTTCGGCACCGACCGGACGCCATTGGTTGGCACCCGCCGGGCTCTTGGTCAGCTCCCATTCGTTGCCGAACAAAGTCTCAAAATAGCTGTTGTCCCAGGTTATCGGTGTTGGTGTCCAAGCTCCCTCAATGCCGCTTGTGATGGCGTCAGCACCTTTGCCTGAAGCGTACGTGCTCAACCATCCCAGCCCTTGTGCCTCGATCGGGGCACCTTCGGGCTCTACTCCAACATGTGCGGCGTCGCCAGCTCCGTGGGCCTTGCCGAATGTGTGGCCGCCGGCCGTCAGAGCGACCGTTTCTTCGTCGTTCATCGCCATACGGGCAAAAGTTTCACGAATGTCGCCGGCGGAACCAAGAGGGTCAGGGTTGCCGTCCGGGCCTTCGGGATTAACGTAGATCAAGCCCATCTGCACGGCGGCGAGAGGGTTCTCAAGCTCGCGATCACCCGTGTAGCGCTTATTTGCCAGCCATTCGCCTTCGGAGCCCCAGTAGACGTCTTCCTGTGGCTGCCATACATCGGCACGTCCGCCACCGAATCCAAATGTCTTGAATCCCATCGTTTCCATTGCAACATTGCCGGTCAGAACGAATAGGTCAGCCCATGAGAGCTTACGTCCGTATTTTTGTTTGATCGGCCAGAGCAGTCGACGGGCTTTGTCCAGGTTACCGTTGTCTGGCCAGCTGTTTGTCGGGGCGAATCGCTGCTCGCCGTTGCCAGCGCCTCCGCGTCCGTCTGCGACACGATACGTGCCCGCAGCATGCCAGGTCATTCGAACAAAAAACGGGCCATAGTGCCCGTAGTCCGCCGGCCACCAGTCCTGCGAATCCGTCATCAGGGCTCTCAGGTCCGCAATGACCGCATCGAGGTCGAGCGTTTTGAATTCTGCAGCGTAATCGAAGTCCTCGCCCATCGGGTCGGCGAGCTCAGAATTCTGCCGCAGCATCTTTAGGTCCAACGCGTTCGGCCACCAGTCTCGGTTTGACCGCTTTGTACTGGTCGTGAAACCTATAGCACCACCCGTGAACGGGCATCGGCTCGAGTCGTTTATTTCTAACGCTTCTCCACTATTTTGTTCTTCAATATTTTCCATTCTAGTTTCCCTATCCTCTCTTTAGTTTCTAAATTAATTAATGTAAGCCTATCCGGTACAAGCCGGACAAAGGCCTCGTAACGTTATCTCGATCGACTCGGGTTTGAATCGCGAACGCTCAGCCGCTTCGTTCAACATTCCGTCGGGGATCTGTAGTTCCAGATCGACCAGCTTCCCGCACACGTTGCACATCGCGTGGTCGTGCCGCATCAGGTTTCGGTCGTAGCGACTTGCGTCATTTCCGAACGTTACCTCACCGATCAAATTTTCATTCTTTAGGTAATGCAGCGAATTATAGACGGTCGCAAAGGAAATACCCGGCAATATCCGACGAGCGTCCTCAAAAACCTCATTCGCAGTCAAATGATTTTCCGACTCACGAATGACCTGTAACACGGCCTGCCGTTGCTTGGTCAATCCTAAAGTCTTGATTTCCTGTAGTTGATCCATTGTAATGCTTGATTCCCCCTTAGAATAATTCCAATTCTAATTCGTGTCAACCTCTGGTGATCGGAAGTTCCCATGGTGATAAACCGCGGCCGTCCGGCACGTGCGCAGTTCCACGGGATTCGGGTACAATCTACCCAACGTGAAGCGCTCAAAGGACAGATTGATCCGTATTTTGCAGAACGCTTACTCCGGAGAGGTAGCGGCGGCCTATGCGTATCGCGGGCACTGGGGATCGCTTAAAGACTCTCCTGAAAGATCTCGCATTAAGGATATCGAAGCTGAAGAGTGGGACCATCGCCGGCGTGTCGGGGAATGGCTGACGAACCTAGGCTCCGGGCCGAATATGATCCGCGAGAAGGTGTTTTGGACGATGGGTCGAACGCTAGGCATTTCGTGCTATATCTCCGGTTGGTTTATGCCGATGTATTTCGCTGGCCGGCTTGAAAGCAAGAATTCGGAAGAATACGAAGATGCCGCGGCTCTTGCCCGTGATCTCAAAATGGATGAATGTGTCAAAGATCTACTCGATATGGCCCGAGTCGAGGTCGAACACGAAGAGTTCTTCCGCAGCGTCGTTGCAGGCCACCGGCTCTTGCCAATTATGAAAACCGTTTTTCGCTGGAGCTAGATAGATCACTTGATCGTCAGCTCAAACGGCAGCAGAAGCATCGCTTCTCCTCTCTGCATCTGATCGAGCATGGACGAGAACCGAAACGCCCGCCTGACATCGCGCGGCATAGACTCTAAAAGTGCAGCCTGCGCTTTGTGATCAGCGGTCATCTGCGTTTCTTCTGCTCCAAAATACTCTTCAAGAAACGGCCGAGGTGCTGGAAAAACCGCCCGCCTAACATCCTTATCAGCCGGAAGCTGAGCAAGTTCTTTAGCGATATCGATCGCCTTTTCGAGGCCGCCGAATTCATCGATCAAGCCATTTGCCTTTGCCTGCGTACCTGTCCAAACGCGCCCTTGAGCAAGCGTATTTACTTCCTCGACAGTCTTGTTACGCCCTTTGGCGACCTTTGGCAGGAAATTGTCAAAATAGATGGTGTTGGTCTGGGCTTCCATCTTGGCACGTTCCTCCGGTGTCCATTTTTCTGTCGCACGGAAGATGCCGGCGTTTTTGCCCCGCAGAACGTACTCGTTGGAAATGCCGAGCCAGTCATAAAATCCTTTAACCACCGGCTTGCCCATAAAAACGCCGATAGAACCTGTGATCGATGTAGGCTCGGCAACGATCTTATTGGCGTTGCAGGCTATGTAGTACCCGCCTGACGCAGCTACATCGCCCATCGACACGACAAACGGTTTTTTCAATTTCGCGTTCTCTATCGCATGCCACATCAGGTCGGACGCCAGGGCTGAGCCACCCGGAGAGTCGACGCGCAGGACTATAGCCTTTACCGTCGAATCGCTCGCAGCATCATTGATCGCCTTGACCAAAGTGTCTGAACCTGCAACTTCGCCGCTGAGCGGGCCACTGCCGGAACGGCCGACGTTGATCGCTCCGGACGCATAAATAACGGCTACTTTTTCGCCCGTATTAAGCCCAAGGCTATCCGACGTTACGTCGCGATACGCGCCGCCGCTGATGGTTCGGAGCTTGTCATTCTCGGCATATCCGAGGCGGGTCTTTATCTCGTTGTCGATCTGGTCACGATACAACGCGTCATCGATCAAGCCGACCGATTTTGCCTGGATCGCATTGTACGGCGCCCCGTCGATTAGGGCTTTAACATCCTCAACGCTTTTTTTGCGGGATTCGGCGATCGCCGAGGTGTAACTCGAAACGTACTCATCAAGGATCGCGTTGATGACCTCACGCTGGCCCTCGCCCATTTCCTTTTTGGTGTATTGATCTGGAGCATTTTTGTACTTTGGGCCGATCTGGATGACATCCGCCTCGATCCCCAGTTTATCGAGCGAACCACGATAAAACATTGCTTCAGCAGCAAAGCCGTTGACATAAATATCACCCGGAGGAGGCAGAAAGATCTTATCGGCGGCCGTTGCCAGAAAATACTCGCGGTTGGTGCCGATCTCCATGTAGGCGTAAACAGGTTTGCCAGAAGTCTTAAATTCCTTGATCGCTTCACGCAGCTCATTGGCTTTGCCCCAGCCTATGCCCGGAAAATCGATGTCGAGAAGTATCGCGCCTATCCGATTATCAACCTTCGCCTTGCGAAGCTGCGTAAGCAGGCTCGTGAAAGATTGCGGCTGGCTGACACCGAGAGCTTTTGCGAGCGGCTCTTCGGCAACGTAATCGGGTAGGTCGCCGGACAGGCTTAGCACCAAAAGGCTGTTATTCGCAACGCTTGGCTGGTTCATCGACCGCGTTGCGACGATCAGGCCGATCACGCCGAGAATGAGCAAGAGAACTAAAACGCCGCCGAGAAAAAGTAATATTTTTGAGGTTTTTGACATTGCCATGCTGAATCGTGAGCCGCACTTTCCGGCTAATTAGATTCTACGACATCCGACGGTCGAAAGTTTAAAAGCGAGGCTGAAGCGTCGGCCAGCCGTTAAATAGCACGGCGATTTTATGCAGTAAGGGGTCGAAACTCCGCTCTTAAGGGCCGTTCTCGGTAACAAACCGTTGGGACGCACACAATGTGAGAATCCTGTAACTGTATGTCCTACCTTAGTTTAGCGATTTTACTGCGATCGCCTGTCCCGAGTGTCCCACGGGTGTCCCACGGGGTGCGTGGGACAAATAAGTCTATATATATCAGCACTTCCGCTTCTAAAATCGACGATTTTCCAAACATTTTGAAAAATAATCCTCTGCAGCGAATCCACGTAAATGCAACACTGTATCATGGCTAGGATATTTTGTCAAGTTTCTCGTTTGCTTGGTAGCGGTCGATCTGAGGAACTTGAGCGCGTCGGCGGTCTATTTCTGGGCGGTAATGATGTTTAGGATCCCCGCAAGCCGCTTTTCGACCTCGATGCCCTCGAATCCTGCATCGGCGACCGACGCCGCGGTCCGCCGGTTAAAATGATCGTCGATGATAGCGGTCGTTAATACATTGAGAGCATCAAAGGCGTAGCCTAGTAGGCCGTCGGGGCGGACGTGTTCGATTAGGATCAGTTGGCCGCCGGGTTTAAGAACACGGCGGATCTCGGCGAATCCCCGTGCCGGATCGGGTACCGAGCAGAAAACCAAGGTCGCAAATACAGCATCGAAATGATCTGCGGGAAACGGCAGAGTTTGAGCATCGGTCTGGATCAGGTCGATCTGGTGGGCTTTCGGTCGGGCGATCTCGATCATTTGCCGGGATATCTCGCTTGCGACGGCGTGGCGGCAGTTGGGATAGAATTTGAAGTTCACGCCGGTTCCGGCCCCGATCTCGAGGATCCTGCCATTAGCCGGAAGGGCGGACAGAACCCGACGCCTAAGACGGTCCAAATAGTAGTGCTCGAGCGGAGCAAACGCCCGGTCGTAAAAACTTGCGAAACTATCGTAAGTCTGCGGCACATTGAGATTTTACCGTGTTCTTGACCGAATGGACGATTTCGTTTTTCAAAACGGGTTGTCTATAATCGAGTCCTTTCGGATCTAAGCGATCAATATGGCAAAAAAAGGCCAGATCCTCATCTGTGACGACGAAGAAATAATGCGCGACGTGCTCGAGACGATCCTCTCGGGGGCCGGGCACAAGGTCGACCTCGCTAAAACTGGCGAGGAGGCGATCGAAGCCTATTCGCAAAAGCTCTATGACGTGGTGCTGATGGATGTTTCGATGCCCGGCATCGGCGGCCTGACCGCGTTGGAACGCTTGATGGCGATGGATCCGGAGGCCGTCGTACTGATGGTGACGGCGTACGCGACCTTCGACACGGCGATCTCGGCCTGGGAAAAAGGGGCGGCGGGCGTCATTCGCAAACCGTTTCAGAACGAGCAGATCATCGCCCTCGTCGCGAAAGGCATAAAGAAGCGACGAAAAGAGGAAGAGCGGCAGGTGCTTCGCCAGGCGATGGTTCGGTCGGTCAACCGCGAAGGCTTCATCGGCCGGTCGGAGATAATGGAGAACGTGTTTCGGCTTGTCGAACGCGTGGCACAGGCGCGTTCGACGGTGTTGATCACGGGTGAGAGCGGTACCGGTAAAGAGCTTGTTGCCAAAGCCATCCACGAATCGAGCCCGCGGTCCGAATCTCCCTTTGTCGCCGTAAATTGCTCAAATATACCGTCGGAGCTGCTTGAATCGGAGCTTTTTGGACACACGAAGGGAGCCTTCACCGGAGCGGTCTCGGCAAAAAAAGGCCTTTTCGAGGTTGCGGACACCGGATCTATCTTTCTTGACGAAATAGGCGATCTCCGGCCGGAGACGCAGGTTCGCCTGCTTCGTGTTTTGCAGGAACGCGAATTCACTCCCGTCGGTGACACTACGCCGGTGAAAGTAGATGTCAGGATCATCGCCGCCACCAATGTAGATCTCAAGGAAGCAGTACGAAGCGGACAGTTTCGCGAGGATCTTTATTATCGCCTTTCCGTAGTGCCGATCGAGCTGCCGCCGCTGCGTGAGCGGCGCGAAGACATCCTGCCACTTGCGCAGTTTTTTATTCGCAAATATTCGGCTGAGAATGGCCGCGATATTACCGATTCGATACGGCCGGATGTATTGTCGCTGCTCGAAAGCTACAACTATCCAGGCAACGTGCGTGAGCTCGAGAATATCGTCGAACGGGCGATCGTCATAGCACCTAGCGATGAGATAACGGTCGAGTGTTTGCGGCCCGAGGTTCGTGATCCGGAGCTTGCGTTCAAGATGATAGCCGACACAGAGGGTGTGTCGAGCGAGATCGATCTTTCTCGCGGGGTTAACTTTTACGACGAGGTCAAGAGGTTTGAGATCGATCTTATTCGCCGGGCTCTTGATCAGACAGGCGGCCATCAGTCGCGAGCAGCTCGCCTTTTAGGGCTTAATGCAACGACGCTGAACTCAAAAATAAAGAGCTACAATATCCGCACTTTGCCCGCCAGCAGTACAAAATTCTAGAAAATAATCCGAACTTTCATATAAGAATCTGCCAATTTTCTCGGTTTTACGCTGTTAAGCCTTACATTTTGTATCGCGCCACCTCTGGCATAGATTTTGTCTTACACTACCTGACTATCGCTAAATAGTAAGAGAAATCAGTATTACTTACACCCAGGAGGAACAAGATGAAGAGGTTTTCAATCACCTTTTTGCTCATGCTTATCAGCTCCGTCGCCCTATTTGGACAGGGAACGACCGGTAGACTTACCGGTACCGTCTCAGGTCCGGACGGACTGCTGCCGGGAGCGACCGTTGTCGTTCGAGATAACGGAACTAGCAAAGAGGTAACGGTTACGACGAACGAAGAAGGGGTCTATCAGGTACCCCAGCTTGAGTTCGGTACATACACAATTAGAATTACCGCCCCGGGCTTTAAGACCCTGGTGGCTAACGAGCAGAAGATCGACGTCGGTCGTACGGCCACGTTCAATGCTGTACTCGAAGTCGGTGCAGTTTCTGCTGAGGTCGTCGTCACCGCCGGTGCTGACGTCCTTACAACCAATACAGCACAGGTCAGCAACACGATCAGCCCGCAGCAGATCATGACGCTGCCTTTGATCACGCGTAGCCCGCTGTCGCTTACACTGCTTCAGGCAGGTACATCGTCGAACGGCCTTACCACGATCAATGGTATGCGCACGACGATGACCAACATCACGCGTGACGGTATCAACATTCAGGATACCTTCATCCGTGCTAACGCTACGGACTTTGCTCCCGGCCGTCCTTCTGTGGACGATACGGCAGAGTTCACGATCACGACGGTCAATCAGGAAGCCGATCAGGGTTCCGGTTCCGCACAGATCCGTCTCGTTACGCCGCGTGGTACCAGCGAATTTACAGGTGCTTTGTTTGCGTACAGCCGCAACTCGGGTTTTGGAGCAAACAGCTTCTTTAATAACCGCAGTTCGTCGGCAGCAGTCAACACGAAGCCATCTTTCCGCAACCGCTGGCAGTACGGCGGCAAGATCAGCGGCCCGATCTGGCTTCCCTTCTTTGGTGAAGGCCCGGCTCGCTTTAACAAGCTGATGGACAAGGCTAAGTTCTTCTTCTCATATGAAGGGATCAAAGACCCTGTCAGCGGTGCCGCTACCCGTACCATCCTGACGCCGACCGCTCGCGCAGGTGGATTCTCGTGGCTGCGTACCAACAGCACATCGGTCACGCCGTTCTGCCCATCGCAGGCTGTCGGCAGCGTTTGTACTATCCCGAATCTTCTTGCCTTTGCAAACGCACAGGGCTTAGCCGTTCCTACGACGATCGACTCGGTGGTCATGTCTCGCGTCCTCTCAGGTATCCCGACCGAGAGCAACTTTACTGGTGGTGACGGCCTCAACACAGCCGGTTTCCGTCTCCTTCGTCGCCAGGACCAGACGCGTAATCAGTACTCGTCACGTTTTGACGTAGATCTTACTGAAAAGGATTCGGTCCTCTTCATCTATAACTACAATAAAGAGGTCAACCTTCGCCCCGACATCGACACAACCGGTTTTACTGCCGTCCCGCAGGGCGAGCAGTTCTCTGACAATAAACAGTACACCGGTGCATATCGTCGTGTTTTCACGAGCAACTTCGTGAATGAAATTCGCGGCGGTTTGTTCAAGACGGCGGTCCCTTTTGACGCTTCCGGTAACAGTCCCGCGGATTATCACTTGGCTACAACCCTTGTGGCGAATCCCCAGAACTCATTTATGGATCAGGGACGATTTACCGAAAACTGGAATCTCCAGTCGAACGGTGATTGGATCCGCGGCAACCACAGCTTCAAGTTTGGTGGACAGCTACAGTGGATGAAGGTTGATGCTTACAACGACGCCGGTATCATTCCGACCGTCAGTTTAGGTACCAACGCCAATACCCCCTCGCTTACCGTAACCAATTTTGCAAATATTGGTGGTATCAACAGTGCGACCACAGCAAACGCTGCTCTCGCTCTGTTTGGCGGTATCGTTAGTCAGACGACCCAGTCGTTCAACGTTCTGAATATCAGCCAGGGTTTCGTGGCAGAACGTGCAAACGAGCCTATCCGTCATGCTGCTCACTCGCTCTATTTTGCTGATCGTTGGCAGATCAAGCCTAGCTTGACACTTTCGCTCGGCGTTCGTTGGGAACTCTATCCTGCTCTCGAGCTTGCCACCGGTACTGCTCTCGAGCCGCTCATTGACGATCTCGATAATCCGCTTCCATCGCTTCTTCGCACGAACGGCAGCTATGTGCCGATCGGTACGAACGTAGGCAAAGAGAACGCATACTACAAGACGAAGTGGGATGATTTCGCACCGAACTTCGGATTTGCATGGGCCCCTTCTTTCAAGAGCGGCCTTGGCAAGTTCCTGTTTGGCGATCGCTCGGTGATCCGCGGTGGCTACAGCCACGCTCTGGGTAACGACTCGATCATCACGTCGATCCGTAATGCATCGCTCAACAACTCCGGTTTAGCCAGAACGGCGAACACGATCCAGCTCCAAAATGGACGGCTTTCGACCCCGGCGTCGTTCGTCCTTCCTAGTGCTCCGGCGTTTATACCACCTCCTCGCACTTACCTTCAGAATAACACCCCTTCTTTTGGTAATTTCGGAACGGTTTTCGCGATCGACCCGAATATTGAGACCACTCGTGTAAAGCAGATGAGTTTTGGTGTTCAGCGTGAGTTCTTTGGCAATACTGCGGTAGAAGCACGATATGTCGGGACCTCAAGCAACAATTTGGTTCGTAGCATCGACTATAATCAGATCGATATCCGGAGCAATGGATTCGCCGCTGATTTTAATCGTGCCTTGGCAAACTTCAGATTGACAGGGAATGCTTTCTGCGCAACCGCCGGATGCCAGACGCTCCAGATATTTACCAACACAAATACCCCAGGATCGGGGCGGCTCGTTGTTGGGACTGGTGGACTTGCTTTAGCCACGTTTAACAACGGTCTCAATTCTGGTGCACCCGCTGATCTGGCGGCGACTTTTGTTTCGAATGGGCTAAATAACCATCCAACCGTTGCCAGCCCAAATAATGTTCCGTTCATCAAGCTTCTTGCGAATCCCGCTTCGGGCGTCGTGAATATTCTTGAGAATGGCGGCTTCTACGACTACCATTCGTTCCAATTCGAGGTTCGACGCCGCTTCTCGCAGGGCCTTTATTTCCAGGGTAACTACACGTTCTCGAAGAATATCGGCGATGCTGCAGCATCGAATGGTTCGCAGTCACTTGTTGAGCCTTTCCTCGACAACCTACGTCCGGAACTCGATCGCACACGCGTCGATTTTGATCAAACCCATGCATTTAAGTTCAACGGCGTCTATCAGTTGCCGTTTGGCCAGGGAAGGCCGTTCATGAATCGAAGCGACTGGGTCGACAAGATCTTTGGCGGATGGGAGATCTCGGGAATCGTTCAATGGGATTCTGGAGTTCCGATCACATTTGTCGATCCCCGCGGGACTTTGAACCGTGGGGCTCGTTCCGCACGGCAGACGGCAAATACCAACTTGTCGTATGAGCAGATCCGCGATCTGTTTGGGTACTATGAGGTCAATGTCAATGGTGTCGATAGGATCTATTTCATAGACCCTAAGATTCTTTGTCCTAGTGGTGCTGCTACGACCGGTTTCGGCCAGACACCTTGTGCCGGACAGGTGTTCTTCAACGTTGACCCTGGTCAGACTGGTGTCACCGGACGCGCTATTGTCAATGCTCCGTCGTTCTTCAACATCGATGCTGCATTATTGAAGAATTTCCGCTTTACCGAAAAAACCAGGCTCCAGTTTCGCGTTGAGGCATTCAATGCGCTGAACCGTGCTAACTTTTTTGGAGCTCAGATCCAAAACATTAATAGCGCGACTTTTGGTCAGATAACGAGCGCAAGTGCTGGGCGTCAATTGCAATTGGCACTTCGCTTCGAATTCTAGTTCTGAATGATCGTTCGACAATTCCGCCCGCCGGTCGCCTGACCGGCGGGCGTTTTGTTGGGCATCTAGGAGTTGAGCAATAAACGTGTAACGGACTTCCCTAAGCTCCGGATTCTGTGCTATCCTTCTCAAACCTTTTTCGTCTTTCGCCTTTGGCACATTTCTTAGTGCCCTTGGGTGAGGTAGCGTTCATCACGCATCTATTTCAACAACTTAAGGAGAAACATGAAAAAAATTAGGTTTTGCGTACTACCGTTTCTGGGGCTGGTCTTGTTCTTTGTTTATGGTTGGCTCACGCCGACTCAATGTCAGGCTGATGATTTTGATTGCGAACTTGCTATCTGGTACGCATCAATGGACGCTAGTGCAACGGTTTCCACCAATTTCCGCTTGTGGTACCGAAATGACCCAACTAGCTGTTCGGACGAATATGATCAACAGTGTAACGCGATTCAGGATCCAGTGGAACGTAGTGAGTGTATTAACAATAACGCGGCACGTATAGCGTTTATCAATGGGTGCGACTCCCAAAGATTTTCAGCTTTTTCTAGTTCTCAGGATGCATTTTTTGCTGCGGCCGGTCAGACTTGCTCATATAACCCTAATTATTGTGACAATGCACGCGATAAGAGGGATCAATGTAATGCGGCTCATAGTGGTCATATGGCATCGCCGGTTTACGACGCTAACAATGATATCGATCAAGTTTGGCTCAGTTTTGTAATGGATGAACTCTCTGGTTGCTTGATGGCAAGTCAGATTCATCATTGCGAGTGACGATTCGGCTATCCACGTCTGTGAGGCTCCCTTTATTGAGGGAGCCTTCTTTTCAAACCTTAGGAAACTTATGGCTTCAAGAGGTTCCCGTAATAAGTATAGGAGATCAGAAATGAAGAGTTTTTTAATGTTTCTAATCGCATTTGTCATGGTCGCACCCGCGATCAGCGCACAGAAGCTGACGGCCGAGGAGATAATTGCCAAACATCTGGATTCGATCGCTTCCGCAGAAAAGCGAGCGTCGGTCAAGACCGTTATCGCATCCGGCGAGGTGAAATTTGAGTCGATCTCCCCGAAGAATCAGCCGGCAGCGGGACGCATCGTCCTGGCATCGGAGGGGAACAAATCAATGTTCGGCATGCAGCTGAATGCAACCGACTATCCGAGGGAACTGGTGATCTTTGACGGGGCTAAAGCAAACGTTGCGATGGTACGGGCCGGAAGTCGATCGCTGCTGGGCAATTTCCTGCAGTCGAATAGTTCGGTCGTCTCGCAAGGCCTCCTGGCAGGGACTTTGGGTACATCGTGGAATCTTCTGACCGCGGCTGATCGCGGAGCCAAGATCTCGACATCAGGCACGAAAAAGATCGATGGTCGAGAGACCTACGTCCTTAGGATAACCCCAAAAGGTGGCAGCGATCTGGATATCAAAATGTATTTTGACCAGCAGACCTTTCATCACGTTCGCACCGAGTACGGTCGCACGTCGTCGGCGAGCATCGGCAGAACGATCGATGAGTCCGCCCGGCAGAGCGAAACAAAGATACGAGTTATAGAAGACTTTTCGGATCATCAGCCGCATGACGGGATGACCTTCCCCCGGAAGTACAAGCTTCATTACTCGACCACCGGCCAAAACACCACAGAGATCGTCTGGACAGCCGTTTTCACCGAGTTTGCACTCAATCAGGCCTTCGATCCGAGTACGTTTAGCGTAGGCCCATAGAGGCTTTGGCCGGTTGATCCGAGCCGATCGGTTCTCTTCCTTGAGACGCTAGATAAACGGTTCACCGGCATCCAAAATCTCGGATTATTTTCAAAAACCTAAACCCGTCGTCCTAATTTTCGTTTGGACGGCGGGTTTTTCTTTCATGTAACTCTCTAACATTTCCCGCAGCCATTGAGCTTTGCCGAAATGGCGAGTTTTGCCCAAGGTTGGCACGAAAGTTGCGCTTCGAGGGCTTTCGTAGAAACACTTCATACACAACTTGATATTGCGTCCTAGCGGCTCTGCTCCCGATAAGGGGTTTCTGTAGCGTTCTCTCAGAGAGAAACGGCACTTTTGTCTCTCTGAAAGGTTCAGATATCCCGGCGGCGGCGGTATAGGACATTTCTGGCACTTGATCCTTTTTGAGTGACTTCTAATTTAGATTTTCTGAGGAGGAAAAATGAGAAAGTTTACCAAGTTTTTGGTGGCCACCTTCGCGATCTTGCTCGCACAGGTGGCTATCTTTGCCCAAACCGGTTCGATATCGGGAACCGTGAGCGATCCAAATGGGTCGGTTGTTCCCGGTGCGGCGGTTAAGGTCAGGGGCGAGGCCGGGCAGGAGTTTTCCGCCGTCTCGAATGACATCGGTGTTTACCGCGTCCCCGCCGTCCAGAACGGAAATTATGTCGTTACCATTACGGCATCAGGATTTAAGACTCTCACAGTTTCAAACGTAAAGGTCGACGTCGGAACGCCGATCACCGTTGATGCAAAGCTTGAGATCGGCTCGGTCGGCGAGATCGTCGAGGTCGCGAGCGGCGGAGAGGTTCTCCAGACGGCCACGGCGACGGTGGGCAGCAGCGTAACCGGGCGACAGATCGTTGAGACGCCGATAGCGTCTCGAGACGCTCTCGATCTCGTCCAGCTAATGCCTGGAACCAATACCGTTGGTGCCCCGCGCAGATCTTCGATAAACGGCCTGCCAAAAGGGTCGCTCAGCATCACCATCGATGGCGTGGATGTGCAGGATAACCTGCTTCGTTCAAGCGATGGTTTCTTTACTTATGTTCGACCCCGTGTCGATGCCATTGAAGAAGTAACGGTTTCGACCGCAGCGGGCGGTGCCGAGACCGGCGGCGACGGTGCGGTTCAGATCAGATTCGTGACGCGACGCGGTACCAATGACTATACCGGAAGCGCATTTTATCAGAGGCGTCATGAGAGCATGAACGCTAACTACTGGTACAACAATCGAGACAATCTGGCCCGCTCAAAGCTGCGTTTGAACCAGTACGGCGCCAGCTTCGGCGGCCCGATCCCGTTCCTTAAGTTTGGCGAAGGCGTAGGCGTTTTCGACTCAGGAAAGAATAAACGGCATTTCTTTGTCAACTATGAGGAATTCCGCCTTCCTGATTCGCTTGCCCGCACACGTACTGTCTTAACGACGCAGGCTCAGCAGGGCATCTTTGCGTATATTGGCACGACCCCGGCAGCGGGCGTCTCCGCAGGCTGTACCGCGGTAACAACGACGACGATGCGTTGTGAACGTAATCTGCTCAGTCTCGCCGGGACCGCAGGATTCCTCAGTACTCCGGACCCGACGATCGCGGCTATGCTTCAGAGGATCAGGGCGGCAACTGCGGTCGAGGGAACGATCACACCGATCATTGGCCAGACCACCTTGACCACTGAGAACTACAATTTCGCGCCAGTCGGCGATTCGATCCGCAAGTTTCTCGCACTTCGCTTCGACTTCAATGTGACGAAGAAGCACAGTCTCGAGTTTGTGATAAATCGTCAGAACTTCGGTGGGAACAAGGACTTTCTCAACGGACAGGAAGAGCGATTCCCGGGGTTCCCGTTTTACAATCAGGAATCTGACCGAAACTCTTATGCGGTCGCGGCACGTTCTACGTTTGGATCGAGTGTGGTCAATGAGTTCCGCGTGGCATCGAGCCGTGGTTTCTCACAGTTTTCGCCAACCATTTCCAAATCAGATTTTGACTACACTCGCGGATTCTCGCTCAACATCGGTGCAGCGGGAGCGACGACACCGTACTCACGAAATTCTTATAGCGGTCGTACCTCGCCTACCGATGACATCACGAATTCGTTAACGTGGAGCAAGGAATCGCACACATTCAATTTCGGTGGCCAGTTTAAGCGTATCCGACTGGTCGATACATCGACCCCCTTTATTGTCCCAACCGTCGGTTTCGGTATCGACAACAGTGGCACAAATCCAACGGAAGTCGCCCTCAGGAATGTGTTTAGCACAACGTCTCTCCCTGGGGCAACGACAGGACAGCTGGATGCCGCTCGTGCTTTGTACGCGACGCTGATCGGCCACATCACGACTGTTTCAGGAACGGCGTATCTTGACGATGAAGGCAAGTATGTTTTTGCAGGATCACAGACCAGGACTGATAAGCAATTTACCTACGGCCTGTATGCTCAGGACAGCTCCGATCACGATGGCGTTTCTCGGAGCGTACAATAATGCCGCCGCTCAGCTGGTGGCAAACTATCAGTCCGGAGCTGCGGCAGCCAATCTGAGAAGCACCACTTTCACGTCGAGCCTAAACCCGAATGCCCCGAGCGCTATTGCATTTGGAACGGCTCTCGAGGGTAATAATGCTACCCGCCGTGCGAACGCGATCGCGGCCGGACTGCCGGCGAATATTTTCTTTGTGAATCCAACTGTTGGCCAGTCTGGTGCCTTCCTTTTGGATAACAGTGCGAAGAGCTGGTACGACGGCGGTGTGATCGAAGTTCGCCGCAGGCTCAGCAATGGGTTGCGTATGAGTGCGAACTATACATTTGCCCGGGCACAGTCAGACTCGTTCCAGTCGAACAGCGACAACTTTGCAAACTTTACCAAGCGTCCCGAGGGCCGCGGTTTGGCAAAGGGCGTTGCTGTCTTCGATATTCGTCATGCTTTCAAGCTCGACGCTACCTATGATCTTCCGTTCGGCAGAGGACGTACCTTCTTCGGTTCGGCCAATAAATTTGTCGACGCGATCATCGGCGGATTCTCTTTCGCTCCGGTCCTCCGCTGGCAGAGCGGTTCGCCGATCCAGGTCGGCAACGTTCAGCTCGTCGGTATGACCGTCAAGGAACTTCAGAAAGAGATCAAGATCCGTAAAGAAGCGACCGCTGTTTACTGGCTGCCGGATGACATCATTCTGAATTCGCGACGCGCATTCGGAACTGACATCCTCTCGCCCACGGGATACGGAACGCTGGGCAGGCCAGAAGGGCGCTACTTTGCTCCGGCCGGCACCGGTAACTGCATCGCGCAATATGCGGGACAGTGCGGCTTTGCAAACCTCGTGCTCTACGGCCCGAGTTTCTTCAAACTCGACGCGAGCCTCGCAAAGGTCATCAAGATCGGAGAACGTCGCAGTCTCGAGTTTCGCGTCACTTCGCTTGATGTGCTGAATAGTCCAAACTTCCGAGTTGGCGGCTGGGCTTCTGATACAGCGACTTCTGGCTGTTGCGGCGCGACATTCGGACAGCTTGGGAATACGTCGGCCTATCAGGATATTTCGACAACGAACGATCCAGGCGGCCGTATTGTTGACTTTTTGCTCCGGCTTAGATTCTAAGTTCGGATCATTGCACGATGGGGCGTTGCCGGCTATAACGGCAACGCCCTTTTTTATTCTACTGATGTATATTACATACGGATCTCAGTTTCGGGAGGCGATGATGAGCGAACGAATTGCGGCCCTCATGGCATTGGCAGTTTTGATCTTTACTTTTGCGACAACCGCCCGTTCGCAGATCGTTCAGGGATTGAACGAGACCACCAATCTCAGGCTCGGCGGCAATAATTTCATTGCCGGAACCGTATACCTGCCGAATGGCCAGCGTGCCGACCGCAAGATGGCCATTCGGCTGACGACCCCGCAACAGGGTGATTTCGTTGTGGAAACCGATACGTCCGGGCAGTTCATATTCGCCGGGTTGCCCGCCGGCTCATATACCGTCGCTGTCGATAAAGAAGAAGAATTTTTCCCCGCCACCCAGACGATCGAGATCATCTCAGACCGGGAACGCATACGGCAGGCGTATTCGGTGACCATCAAACTCAAGGCTAGAGGAACTGCACGCGAGCCTGTGAAACCGTCTGTGATAATGGCTTCGCCGATCTCGTCCACAAATTATGTCAAGGCTAAAGACCTCGCAAATAAAGGAGACCACCGCGGTGCAATCGGTCTGCTCAAGCTTGTCACTGGCGAATATCCGGATTTTTTCGATGCCTTTAACGAGCTCGCGGTTCAATACATGCGGGTAGGCGAACTTGCGCCGGCAGAAGCGGCTTTGCTGACCGCACTAAAGATCAAGCCCGATGCTTTTGAGTCAACGCTCAATCTCGGGATCGTGCTTTTCCGTACGAACCGATTGACTGAGGCGGAAACGAGTTTGCGCGAGATTGTTAGGCTAAATGACACGTCGGCCATCGGACATTTTTACCTTGGCCGGACCCTGGCGAAGCTCAAGAATTTTGACGAAGCTGAGAAAGAGCTAAATTTAGCGATAGCGCGTGGCGGAGACGAGATGCGTGAGGCGCATAGGATGCTCGGGATGATGTATATCGACAAGGACGACCGTCCCAGAGCGGCTGCTTCACTCGAGAAATATCTACTGCTCGTGCCTGCAGCTCCCGATGCCGAACAGCTGCGACAGGCAATAGCTCAATTAAGAGCAGCAATCCCGAAGCAGTAACTGGCCCGCCTCGAACATCTTTCCTCACCGCGTTCTGTGACGCTATACTATTGCGGTAAGCAAGATCCGAGGCGGAATGAGCATTACCGATACCCCACAAGCAAACCTGTCCGTCGTACCGCTCGGGGCAGGCGACCTCATTGACCGTGCTGTTCGGTTCTACCGGAGGTACTTTTGGACATTCATCGGCATCGCGGCACCGCCGGTGATCGTCGGTACGTTGATATCGGTAGCGTGGACCATCGCGGGACGCCAGATATTTGCGATCGAGAATGACCCTTACTCGGTCGAAACCGTATTCTACGCGCTCTTTACATCACTCGGAACGATAATTATCTGGCTAACGGAAACCATTGCGACACTCGTAATAATGGGCGGTGCGTCGCGAAATTTCGTGCGACATCTCCTTTTCGGCGAGCCGATCACTTTTAAGGCTACGTACCAGAATGTTAAGAGCCGTCTCGGTGGGCTCACGGTTGCAGCAACCATTATCGCGGGCCTTTTGGGCACGATAGGGATCGGCATCCTATACTTTGGTCTCATCTTTATTGTGATCGCCATATTCGCAGTCTTTTCGGCGGTCGGCGAAACGATCCCAGTGCTCGCGTTTCTTTTGGCGGTCGCTCTGGGCGTCGCGATCGGATACGCGACGATCTGGGTCTTCTTTCTGGCGGCGTCGCGTCTTGCCTACGTCCCGCAGGCTATCATGGTCGAGGGCCAAGGCGTCTTTGCTGCCATCGGCCGAAGCGCGACGCTGGCGAGCGGCAGCGTTCGGCGTCTCGCGGCGTTGTTTACCTTTACGACGGTCGCGACCTACTCAGCTCTTGCCATCCTTTATGTTCCTCTCGCGTGGTACGCGTCGCTGAACGGCATATCGCTAATGGGCAACGATGCCGACATGGTGCCGGCTTGGTACGAGATCGCCGGCAATCTGATCTGGCAGATAAGCTTTATTTTGCTTTCACCTGTTTGGATGATCGGGCTGTGTTTGTTGTACGTTGACGAGCGGGTACGGTCCGAAGGCTACGATATCGAACTAATGGCCGCCGCCCGTCTCGGCGACATTCCCGCTGTTCCGTCGACATATGTAAATCCGCTGCAGCCGGCCCTTGCCAATACGCCAGCGTCGCGGCAGCACGATCCTTCTATGACGACCTTAGGTTTGAGATAGCGTTTATCGGTCAATGTTTAATCGCCTCAGAAAGCTGGTTCTGATCCTGATCGCGGTCTTCGCGGCAGGCTCGGCCTCTTTCGCTGCGACGCCTGACGAATACGCAAAACGCGTAGAGACGGCGCGATCGTCGGTCGAGCAGCTTCTCGACGACCTGCATAGCGAAAGTTCAGTTAACGAGGCGGCGGTGCTCGATCTCATCAAAAAAGAGATCCCGGCCAGTGAATCGATCGACTGGAGCGGCGGCAGCGTTCAGACGAACAACGCGTGGCTGCATAGTGACATGAAGCGATTCGCGGAAGCCACCGATGCGGACGAGCGCGACGCGATCCTCGTCGCCATCAGCGAAAGGCTCCACGCTCTTGCAGAAAGCTCGAAGGAACTGCAAAAGCAGGCCCAGAGTGACCGCAGCAAAGACGCCGACAAGCAAAAGCTGGCAGAGATCCTCTCACGCGAAGAGTATCAAAAACCGGTGGAGAAGAGCGAGAGCCTTTTCCAAAAATGGTGGCGTGAGTTTGTCGAGTGGCTGGCGAAATTGTTTCCTGACAGTCCGGATCTTGAACCGTCGGCGAGCCCCGACCTCAGCACCGCCCAGTTCGTGCTCCAGATCGTCGTCTTTGCGGTGGTTGGAGCGCTCGTCTTGTTTTTGTTGTACAAGTTTCTTCCCTTCTTCCGACGACGGCTATCTTCTCGAAAGACAGAGAAAGTTGGTGACCGTGTGATCCTCGGCGAACGTATCGACGAGAGCCAGTCGGCCTTTGACCTGTTTAGTGAAGCTGAGCAGCTCGCTCGCGAGGGTGATCTCCGCTCGGCGATCCGCAAGGGATACATTGCGATGCTCTGCGATCTCGCGGATCGAAAGATCGTCCGGCTTGAGCGCTCCAAGACAAACCGTGACTATCTGCGCGACGTACGGCGGAACGAGCCTCTCTTTGAGAATGTTCGGCGGTTGACGTCGAGTTTTGAGGTGAATTGGTACGGACTTCGCCCGGCAGAGGCAGGCGACTGGGAAGACTTTCGGTCAGGCTATCAGCGAACGGTTGCCGAGGCCCGGCGTGTCGAAAAATGAAGCAAAAGTTGATCATCATCGTTTTGCTTATCCTGACCGGCGTCATCCTCGTCGGGCTGAACGCCGCGTCGTATCAGCAGAAAGAAAAAACGCCGGATTCTGAACTTGTCCCAAACCGTTCCACGTTCAATGCCGGAGCAACCGGCACGCAGGCATTTTTCACGCTGCTCAGCGAAACGGGTCGCGGGCCTATCCGATGGCAGGAACCGCCCGCAGCATTGATCACCGCTCGCAATACGCCGGGTGTTTTCGTCGTGATCGGCGAATTGCGCCGCTCGTTTACCGACCAGGAAATGAGCGATCTTTTTCGCTGGGTCTCATCCGGCGGCCGTCTCGTCCTGATCGATCGCAATCCGCCTGAAAGCCTCGCGATGACCACCGCAAACTGGAAGCTTGCGGTCAAGGGCAACGATACGCCCGAACTTTTGACTGTCGACTCGAGCAATCAGGTTCAGATGACAAAAGGCGTTCCGGGTGTCCGTCCGGCGCAGCCGAGTATTTATACTCAGGGCGTTAACGCGATCCAGCCGTCGCGATTCGCGGGTGCGGTCGGTTTTGAACGATTCGTCGATCCTGACGTGCCGGCCTACGAGGGTGACGACGAACCTCTGCCGCCGCCAAAACCCGTCTCTCCCGGAAATGTCTCGGTACCACCGCCCGCGATCGAGCGAAATACCGGTCAGGTCTATCAAATGCCGAGCCCGACACCGTTTGAGATCACAACCTTGGGCGAGGTTGCTTCGCCGAGTCAGTTAGCCCCCGTCGTGCATTTTGCCGATGGCGGCAAGAATCTATTGGTCGATGTGCCCTATGGTGACGGCAGGATCGTTTTTTTGACCGATCCCTTCATCGTTTCTAACGTAGGTATATCGATGGTCGATAATGCCCAGCTCGCGATAAATTTGGTCGCCGCGGGTCAAGGGGCGATCGCTTTTGACGAATATCATCAGGGTTATGGCTCGGATAACAATCGTTTCCTTCAGTTTTTTGCGGGAACGCCGGTGGTCGCGATCTTTTTGCAGCTAGTTGTGATAGTCGGGCTCGTTTTCTTTTCGCAGAGCCGAAGATTTGCCCGTGCCGTGCCCGAACCGGAGGAAGATCGCCTCTCAAAGCTCGAATACATCGCCGCGATGGCGGAACTACAGTTGCGGACGAAGGCTTTCGATCTCGCGGTCGAGAATATTTACACAGACTTTCGGCGCCGCGTCGCCCGGTCGCTTGGGCTGGATGTTCACGCCATGAAAAGCGGTGAGATTGCGGCGATCCTTTCAGAAAGAAGCGGTGCCGATCGGCAGAAGATCGCCGAAACCTTTGCTAAATGCGAGAACATAATCCACGGCGAACCGACAAATAAACGTGAGGTCCTTCGCCTGGTCGAAGAGCTTCGTTCGCTCGAGATCGAATTGAACCTGACGCGACAACGCAGAGGAACCCGTACCTAAACGCCGAATGTCCACCGAATCGCTCATCATCCTGGCCGTGGTCTTCTTCTTGACGACCGTTGTTGGCGTTGTTACGGGCAGCAATTCGCTCATCAACGTTCCGGCGATGTTCCAGCTAGGTATCGATCCAAAAGTCGCGGTCGCGACGAACATGTTTGGGCTGTTCTTTATGTCGATCGGGGGAACCATACCTTTCGTTCGTCAGCGACGGATCGATTATGCGCAAACTTGGCCGCTGGTCGCGATAACGCTCGTAAGCTCAGCGATCGGTGCTCTGCTAGTCGGTTTTATGACCGGTAACGGGATGAAACTCGCGGTCACGATCTCAATGATGTTTGTGATCGCGTTTACGCTCGTCCACCGTGATGCCGGCGTTGAAGCCAAAGTGCCTGGGCGGTACGCATTACCGACTGCGTATGTGCTCACGTTTTTGCTCGGCATTTATGGTGGTTTCTACAGCGGTGGTTACGTGACGATGTTGACGGCGGTCTGCATCGGTATTTACGGGATGACGTACGGTTCGGCGGTCGCTGCGACCAAGCTTATAAATGTCTTCTCGTGCGCGGTCGCCGCGGCTATATTCATGTGGCAAGGGTTGGTCGACTACAAGCTCGGAACCTTGCTCGCGATCGTTATGTTCGCCGGCGGCTATGTCGGTGCCCATTTCGCAACTAAGATGGGCGATAAGCTGCTCCGCCGCATCTTCTTAACGGCAGTCGTCCTGCTGGCAATAAAAACGCTTTATGACCTATTTCTCGGGTCGGCGTCTTTTGCGTCTCTGCGGTAAAATCTAATCGATGCTCACATACACACCAAAAACAGTTGCCCACATTGTAAACGAGCTGCGCAAGACCATCGTCGGACAGGACGACGTGATCGAACAGATGCTAGTTGCGATCCTTGCCGAGGGGCATGCTCTGATCGAAGGCGTTCCCGGCACAGCGAAGACCCTAATGGTTAAAACGCTCGCTCACATTATCGGGGCGCAGTATTCGCGAATCCAGTTCACGCCCGATCTGATGCCGTCGGACATTACGGGAACGAACGTTTTTAATGTCCAGACGTCGCAGTTCAATCTACGTCACGGACCGGTCTTTACTGACATTCTGCTGGCGGACGAGATCAACCGCACGCCGCCAAAAACGCAGGCGGCATTGCTCGAGGCAATGGAAGAACGTCAGACGACGATCGACGGTGACCGATATCCGCTGTCGCCGCTTTTCACGGTTTTGGCAACAGAAAACCCGATCGAGTATGAGGGAACATATCCACTTCCTGAGGCCCAGCTCGACCGCTTTCTGATGAAGATCCTTATCGACTATCCTGAGCAGAAGGATGAGGAAGAGATCGTCGCCCGTTGGGATGCCGGATTTAGTGCGCGTCACCTTCAGAACGTACAGATCGCGCGGCTGCAGGATCCGACCGTTATTCAAAACTGTCGGGCAGAAGTACGTGCGATGCGGATGGAGCCGGGCGTGCAAAAATACATCGTCGAGATCGTCCGACGTACGCGTTCGCATCCCACAATACTTTATGGCGGCAGCCCTCGAGCTTCGGTAGCTCTGCTGCTATGTTCTAAAGCTCTTGCCGCGATACGTGGGCGTGATTTTCCGACGCCCGACGACATTCGCGACGTGGCCCTGCCAGTTCTACGGCATCGCCTTGCGCTGCGGGCCGAGGCAGAACTCGACGGTGCGACTGCCGACGCTGTTGTTTCCGACATCATAAAAACGGTCGAAGTTCCGAGATAATGCGAGGCGTCCTTCTATTTCTTGTACTGATCGTATGCTCGTTCTCGGCAGCGGCCCAGGAGCGTGGTGCTCCTGCGTGGATACTAAAGGAAAAGCTCGTCCGTGCCTGCATGCTCGGTGATGTTGACGCCGTCAAAGAGGCTCTCCGTCGTGGAGCGTCGCCAAACTCGAAGGACGAATTTGGAAATCCGGTTATCATGATGGCCATTCGGCCGTCGGTCTACGCCGGTTCGTCGCAGCCGGCGGCGATCGTCAACCTGCTGCTGGACGCCGGTGCGGATATTAACGCAGTCAACGATTTCGGCGCAACCGCACTATTTCTGACCCGCAAACCTATTCCGAATATCACGATCCCTGACGACCCGCTCGGTGTGCTTCTGCGTCGTGGTGCCGACCGGCGTAAAAAGGACAACTTCGGAATGACCTTCGAACAATATCGCGATGGCGAAGCTGAAAAGCTAATGACCGAGGACGACCTTATCTGGCGATATTTGTTCGACGGCAATATCAAGACTGACGACTTTTTTCCAAAGGTAAAACGCTATCTGAACGGGGCAACGTTCCTGATGGGGGCGGCATATTACGCCGAATATTATCAGCGGCCGACGATGTTTCGGCCAAACTCGGCGACTGATAAGTACGGCGAAACCTATCTTTTTTATCTCGCAGGACGTGAAAAGTACTTTGCCGGTGAACTAAGCGAGATCGACGCCAAGATCGCGAATATCCAAACTCCCAGCGGGGAAACGGCTATGATCCGTGGGGCGAAGTTCGGCGGGGACCTGTTCGTCTTCAGGTTGCTCGCGAACGGCGCCGACCCTGAGATCCGCGACCGCTCCGGCCTTTCGGCTCTCGATCATGCGGTCATCGGCGACAGCTACATGACCGTTTTCAATCTACTAATGAAGGCTGACACTTCGCGAACGGGAAGCGATGGTAAGACCGCTCTGATACGAGCGATCGAGAAGAATGCTGCCCGTTCTGTTAATGCCTTCGTTGTGGCAAGGCTGCTGGCAGACGAAGCTGAAAAGAATCGCAAAAGTGGCGAAGCTCACTCGGCGGATCTAAAACTTGTCGAATCGTTCCGCCGGATCAACGTCGATCAGACCGACAAGGACGGCAGAACTCCCCTGATGCATGCCGTCGCCAATGGTAACGCATCGATTGTTAAAGAATTATTGAAGTTAGGCCCCAAACGAAATTTGCGAGACCGGGCAGGAAACACTGCCGCTGATCTCGCAAAAACAAAACCCGAAATACTACCGTTACTGACCGGCCGGTAACTCTTCAGAATCCTTTTGCGCTCCGCTTTTTGCCGCAGGTTTCGGCTTTTCAGGCTGAGCCGCAGGTTTGGTGTTCTTCGGCGGAGGCGTTGCCATTGGCTTTGGCGTCGGTGCCCCATCGCCTGTTGTTGGTGGAACGGCTGTGTTCGCAGCAGGCGTTTGTGGCGATGGTGACGGCTTGGCACCAGGAGCGGGAGCATTGCTCGGGCACGGAATGTCATTTCCAGTCTGCACGTCGCGGCAGCGGAGTTCGACTCCGCCCGAGGGGCTAAAATCAGGCATGAACTGACTCTGGCCACTGCCTACTGTGTACACTTGGCCGCCCGGCGGAACGTATCCCACTGGCGGAGCGACCGGAACGCCGGATGGCATACCAGGCATCGAGCCAGCGAGTGGGCCCGACAGCGGAGCACTTGCCGGCGGAACACCGCCGTTTGCCCAAGCGTTAAAACCATCGCCGCCGGGCAGGTCGCTCATCATCTGATTCTGCGTTGCCATTATCTCGGCGTCGGTTAGCGCCGGAAGCTTTGCGAGGCTTTCTTCCTGGGCACCCGTTGCGGGTCCGATCGGCTGCACCGGAAGGCTGCCAGCGTCGGCCTGAAGATTATCGGTCGGATCAGTTTGGCGTACCGAGGTGGCGTAGATCAACGCCGCCGCAAAGATCGCTATTCCGGCAAAGACAAAAACCGCCGTCTGCCAGATGTTTCGTTTTGAAGTTTCACCGCTGGCGGCAGCGATTGCCTTTTCAGCTACGGGCGAACCAAGTCGTCCCGCTAAAATATTAAGATCTTCGGAGAATGCCGACATCGTCTGGTAGCGACGCTCGGGATCGACCGCCATCGCACTGAGTACGATCGGCTCTATCTCGGGGTGCAGATCACGTCGAAATGCCGAGATCGGCGGAGGCGGCTCACTGTTTTGCTTATTAAGAATTTCCGCTGCGGTCGTGCCGTCATAGGGGACGGTGCCAGCGAGAAGCTCATACAGGATCACGCCGAGCGAATAGATATCCGAACGCTCGTCCGAAGCCGGATATGAGCTACACTGCTCAGGAGCAAGATATCGCGGATCGGCATCCCGACTTACGTGGAGCGGGTCGTCACCAAAGCCAAAGACTTTGAAAATATCTTCACCCGCCGAGAAGATATTTTGGGGATTGAGATTACCGTGGACGATCTTTTTCTCATGTGCGGAGGCCATCGCTGCGGCGATCTGCCGTGCGATGTCTATTGCGACCTTCTCGTCGAGTGGGACGGCGGTGAGCGTTTGATCGAGCGTTGCTCCGTCGACCGGTTCGTAGACTGCATAAGAGATGCCCTTCGAATCAGTACCGAAGTCCGTTATGTTGAGGATCCCCGGATGCGAAAGCGTCGAAGCCGAACGAGCCTCACGTACAAATCTTTTGACCCATCGCTCATCGACGGCAAGAGCGGCCGGTAGTATTTTCAGGGTTACTGCGCGGTCAAGTATCTCGGATCGTCCTGCATACAGGTCGCCCGTTTCGCCCTCGCGTAAGAACTCGCCTACACGATATTTGTCCGCAATTAGTTTTCCAGCAAAATCACCGATCATTAGTACTTAGAACGAAAAAGTCTAGGTCAAGTTGCAAAAATAGTGGCCAGTGGTCAGCGATCGGTGGCCAGAATTGGCAATCCCCGAATAACTGGCCACTGACCACCGAAAACCGACGTCTGTTTAGAGCTTAACGAAGACGATAAGCAGAGCGAAAAGCACGAGCGATTCGATAAGAGCCAGAGCGATGATCATCATTGTCTGAACCGTACCGGCAGCACCCGGATTGCGAGCCGCACCTTCTGCTGCACGCGAACCGACGAGGCCCTGGCCGATAGCTGCGAGTCCTGCAACGATACCGAAACCGATACCGCCGCCGAGGGCCTTAGCAGCACTGACGGTCGATTCGTTATCTGCTGCTCCGGCCTGCGCCATTGCAGCGACTGACATCATGGCGATCGCCATGGTTGCGAATACTAAGTATTTTGCTTTGTTCATTTTTTATCTCCTTTTTTGTTAACTAAAAAGGAAAATCGTCGTGTGTATTATTTCGCCTCACTTCCGGTATTCGATGGTTTTATACTCCCCAAGAGTCCATCGCGCCTGTAGCGTGCGGGCATAGCTGATATTTAACGATTCTCCACATTTGCAGCGATCAATGTCGATCGACTGAAAATCTTCTTATCAATTGTCGTAGCCTTTGGGCTACGGTCATCGGGATTCAGCCCAACGTCGGGCTAGTTCCTGGAAAACTTAGAACAACTTCGTGACCGTCGCGTAAAGGCAACGGTAATTCAAGTTAGATCAAACCGCATGAGCCGCTGCCGTTTCGCCGTGATGCTCATCTGCGTGCTCCTCGTCATGATGATCATGCGGAGCATGCGAGACCTCGCCGATGTAGATCATCGACAACAGCGTGAAGACGAACGCCTGAACAAACGAAACGAAAACACCGAGCAGCGTTAGTACCAACGGAACGGCAAAGTGGGTGAACGGCGGAGCGAGGTTTGTGATCTGCACGAAAACCTGCTCGTCCGAAAAGATGTTCGCGAACAGTCGAACACCAAGAGTAAACGGCCTGATACTGCTGCTGATCAATTCGATAAAGAAGATCAGGATCGTGATCGGTATCATGAGGGCGGGCAATTTCGGACCGGCGAAGTGGGCGATATGGCCGAAGAGGCCGTTCTCACTTATGCCGACGTAGTTATAGTAAACAAACGACGAAATGCCGAGGGCAAATGTCACGTTGACCGAGGCGGTCGGCGACATGAACATCGGAAACTGTCCCATCAGGTTCGAGACCAGGATGAGGATGCCGAACGTCGCGACCACCGGAAAATGCCTTGCGCCATGATCGCCGATGATGCTGGAAATCATTCCTTTGATCGTAAGGTAACCTGCCTCGAGGGTCAGCTGGCCGGGTTTCGGATCGTCTTCTGAAAGTTTACCTTTCAGCAGGCTGACGATGATAACCGTCAGGATGCAGGCGATCACGAACATGATCGTGTACCACGGGATCGCATTCTCGACCGTGTACGGACCAAAAGCCTTTTCAGCGGTTGTGCCGAAATTTGAGAACACGTATTTGTTCCACAGCGGCTCGGTATACGCCTTCTGAAAATTATGGACGGGCGTACCGAGATAGTAGTTGATGAACTCAGAGATCAGCGGCAAATGATGACCGGCTTCTGCAAATAAAAGCATCTTAAAATTACCTTCAAAAAGAAGTTGTAAAAATATTCTTCAATCCTTCGAAAACAACCGCAAAAGCAAAAATCGCAAGGCCAAGTATCACAGCAGCGACGGGAAATGCTCCGGTTAAATAGACCAAGAAGATCACCCCGCCTATCACTGCATAACGAAGCAGATACCTCAACGCGAGTATTGCAGTCGAAGCACTCGCCTCTGCGGCAAAGATCGCTCGCGTTGATCGGTCGAGCCAAAAATAGTTGACGAAAGCGAGCACGCCGCCAAAGATCACGCCGAACCCAAACTGCGTTCCGCCAAATACAAAACCCGCCGCCGCCGCGATCACCGCAATCGCGGCCATCGCCAGCAAAATACCACGGTGACGAATAGGCTTCGGCTGGCCGTCGATTGTCAAAGGATCAAGCTCTTCGCTCATAGCGAATCTTACATATTACTGATATTTCGGGCGCTTTTCAACGCCAAGTGTGACCGAGCGGAAGATAGCTTAAAATTCAGTGGAACTCTTACAGCTTTTTGGCGGCCCGGACCAGGTCCCGAACCTCTTTAGCTAAAGTTGGCGCATGAAAAGGTACTCCGTCGCGGATCGTCCATTCAATACCGCCCGTTTTGACTGTTTTTCCATCTTTGATCTCTTCGACGCCGAGTGGTGAAAGAACTTTGAAATTTTCGAGTGGGTTGCCGTTGACGACGATGAGGTCGGCCTTATAGCCGACTCGGATGCGGCCGAGCGAGTCTTCTTTTCCGAGGATCTTCGCCCCATTCGAGGTCGCGTGCTGGATTACCTTGAGTGGGTGAAAGCCGGCTTCCTGATGGAGTTCAAGTTCGCGGATGAGACCGAAGCCGTACATTTGGTAGATAAATCCGGCATCCTCGCCTGTGCCAATAACGCCACCTTTGAGCGAAAAATCGTAGAGAGCCTTCATCCAAATCCGATAGTTCTCTTTCCAGAAGGTCTCGTCCGTCGTGCCCCAGCCGATGAAGTAGGAACCGTGATTGGCGGGGTTTGGTTTGAAATATTCCTCGAGAACGGGGTGCAAATAGTCGGCAAATGCCGGATTGGTCTGCGCACGCTGCAGGTCACGCGAAGCCTCGTAGATAACGAGCGTCGGGTCCCAAGCCACGCCTGCATCGGCCATGCCCTGGAGGACTTTATCGAGTTTTGCGGGGTCAGCCTCACGCCACAAACGGCCGGCGTAGCGGAAGCGGTCGACTTCGTTGTTGTAGTTGTAAGTTGAGGGAAAATTCTGGCGACCGCTCACGATCGCGGCGTCAGGGATGCCGTACCAGTGTTCGATCGAGGTCGTACCGAATTTAGCGTCGTCCCAGGCATTGGTCTCTTCGACGCCGACGTGGTGCATGACGCGCATCCCGCGAGCTTTGGCCTCAGACATCATCGCGGCCATCAGATCGCGATCCATGGTGTAAAGCTTGATGCCGTCATAACCCGCCGCTTTCAGATCGTTAACGCGTTGACGAACCTGAGTTTCGGTATTTAGATTCGGAGCCGGAAAACCACCGTAAGGAAATATTCTGGGTCCGACGAGTGTTCCGGCGTTGATCTTGTTGCGATATTCGAGAACCTTCGGATTTGCCCAGGCATCACGAACCGTCGTAATACCGCACGCTAGCCAGAGTTTGGTCACGTATTCGACCGGCATCGGAACACCGCCGCGTTCGTCCTGCGTGTGGCCGTGGAGGTTGATCAGTCCCGGCAGAACATATTTTCCTGTAGCATCGATGTCAAGATCGCCCTTCTCCGGCCTTCTCGCTCGACCTTCTTTAGCCGCGACCGGATCGAACGAAACGATCTCCTTGATCACGTCGTTCTCGGTAACGATATCAAACGGCCCGGCCGCCGGTTTGCCGCTGCCGTCAACGACCATCGCGTTGCGAATCACGATGCGTTTGAGGCGTTTTCCCGAAAGCGAAGTCGTTGCTGATTGGGCAAACGTGATGGAGGCCAAAAGAAGAACTGTGAGGACGAGACGGAAAACCATCATATTTCTATTAAGTGGACGAAGTGATCGCATATTTTGCTCGCGAAATTGCCATACCGTGATGCAAAATGAGACTTTTGCCGATTCTCTGAGACTGTGACAAAATGTTTCTTTATTTTACACGCATATTAGAAAAGGAAGGAATTCAAATGGCTGTTGGAAGAAATAAGGTTACTGTCGTCGGTGCTGGAAATGTCGGTGCAACGGCGGCTCACTGGATCGCTGCGAAAGAACTCGCGGACGTGGTTCTGGTTGATATTGTCGAGGGGACTCCGCAGGGCAAAACGCTCGACCTGGCGCAGGCTGCACCGATCGATGGTTTTGATGTAAAGCTCGTCGGGGCTAACTCGTATGAGGAAACTGCAGGTTCGGACGTCGTTATCATTACCGCTGGTTTGCCGCGAAAGCCCGGTATGAGCCGCGACGATCTTTTGAAAACAAATTCAGACATCGTCGGCTCAGTTACCGATCAGGTCGCGAAATATTCACCTGACGCATTTATCATCGTCGTCTCGAACCCGCTCGACGCAATGGCTCAGGTGGCGTTTCGCCGCTCGGGTTTCCCGAAAAATCGCGTGATGGGAATGGCTGGCGTTCTTGATTCGGCCCGTATGCGCTGCTTTGTAGCTGAAGAGCTGAATGTTTCGGTCGAGAACGTCACATGCTTCGTTCTCGGTGGCCATGGCGACACGATGGTGCCGCTGCCGCGTTATTCGACGGTCGCCGGTATCCCGATCACTGAACTTATTCCTAAGGATCGCCTCGACGCGATCATCACCCGCACCGCTAATGGCGGCGCTGAGATCGTCGGACTGCTCAAAACTGGTTCGGCATACTACGCTCCTTCACTAGGAGCCGTCGAAATGTGCGAGGCCATCCTGAAAGACAAGAAAAAGATCCTCCCATGTGCTGTCTTCCTCGAAGGCGAATATGGTGTTTCCAATCTCTTCGTCGGCGTCCCCGTGAAACTCGGCAAGAACGGCGTCGAACAGATCATCGAGATAAGCCTGACCAACGACGAACGCACCGCCCTGCATAAATCGGCAGCGGCTGTTCAGGAATTGATCGATGTTCTGAATATCTGATCGTCAGGTGACTGTTTGAAACCTAACGGAGCTGCCGCAGAATTGTTGGCAGCTCCGTTTACTTTTATTCGGATCTATCTTTTACCCCGCCGATCTCCTGAAAATCGTTTTTCTAAAACACTAAAGCCTTTTGCTCAAATTTTTCTTTTAGGCTTCCACAAACTAACTCACACAGTTCAAAGATCGATTCGTCGGCGATCTTGTAGAAGACTGTGTTGCCTTCCTGGCGTTTTGAGACAAGGCCTTCGTCCTGGAGCATCTTTAAGTGCTTGCTGACATTGGGTTGCGTTGAATTTACAGCTTTTGCAACATTTGTCACACTCGATTCGCCATTTTCGAGATATTGTAATATTTGGAGGCGCAGCGGTTCGCTTAGTATTTTGAATCGAGCAGCAACAAGACTAACGGCCTCGGCTGACATTTTTTGGTGTTCACTCATTTTTCTACTTGACAGTATAACGATATAGTTATATGCTCATACACAGATCGAGTATATTACTTAAAAAAAGGAAATTCAACAACAATGATCAAACAGGCAACGGTACACGAAATTAATAATCTTCTAGACACCGGCGGCGAATGTCAGGTGATAGATGTTCGGGAATTTTCGGAATTCAACAGTGAGCGGATCGCGGATGCTAAATTGATGCCGCTATCTAATTTTGAAAAGCACGAGGCGGAGATCGACCACACAAAACCGGTTTACATAATGTGCCGCTCGGGCAACCGTGCGAAACAGGCGGCGGAGAAGTTGACGAGTAAAGGCTTTACGGACATCCATGTCATCGAGGGCGGCATGACCGCTTGGGCAGGAGCAAATCTGCCGGTGATCAAGGGCGACTCAAAGGTCTGGTCGCTTGAGCGTCAGGTAAGATTTGCAGCAGGAGCGTTTGTGCTGACGGGCGTTTTGCTCAGTGTTTTTGTGTCACCTTATCTGATCCTGCTTTCCGGCTTTGTTGGTGCGGGACTGATGTTTTCGGCGGTGACCGATACCTGCGGAATGGGAATGGTTTTGGCACGGATGCCTTGGAATCGCGGCCCTGTTACTTGTGATGCTCCGGTACAGGTTAAATAAGGATCACGATGTCGATTCTATTTATTATCGGTTTGATATTGAGTGCGGTCATCGGTCTTTCCCTGGGATTGATCGGCGGCGGCGGATCGATACTTACGGTTCCGATCCTGGTGTACCTGCTCGGAGTTGATCCGCACGAGGCGGTCGGCATGTCACTGGCGGTTGTGGGTGCGACGAGCATTCTCGGTGCCTACCTTCACTGGCGAAAGGACAACGTCGATCTTTCCAGCGGACTGCTTTTTGGCGTCGCCGGAATTGTGGGAGCCTTCATCGGCTCGCCCCTGACTAAAATGGTTTCGGCAGAAGCTCTACTTCTGATATTCGGCATACTGATGTTTGTCGTAGCCGTTTCAATGATCTGGCGGCGTAAACAGGCGGTCAGCGATAAACTGCACAAACCGCACCCGACTCAGGGAGTTCTCGCGGGGCTGGGAGTTGGGATCTTGACCGGATTTCTAGGCGTCGGAGGCGGATTTCTGATCGTTCCTGCCCTGGTCTTTTTCGGAGGTTTGAGCATGAAAAAGGCGATCGGCACTTCGCTGTTCGTTATTTTTCTAAACTGCATCGCCGGCCTCGTTGCCCATTTGAGCCAGACCGCCTTTGACTGGCAAATAACCTTGGAGGTGATGGCTCTCGCGGTAGGCGGTGCCATAGTTGGGACTATTTTGTCCCATCGGATCGCGGCAGATCGGTTGCAAAGTATGTTTGCAGTGCTTGTTTTGGGGGTTGCGGCGTTTCTTATTGTGAAGAACTACACCGTTATATTTTAGGGTTCGTGAATTGAAAAAGTGGAGAAAAAGTTATGTATTTCAAACAGTTCTATTTAGGTTGTCTCTCACATGCTTCGTACTATCTTGGTTCAGAGGGCGACGCCGCGATAATCGATCCGCAGCGTGATGTTCAGCAGTACATTGACGAAGCCGAGGCTCAAGGGCAGCAGATCAAGTACATCATTGAAACCCATTCGCACGCAGATTTTGTCAGTGGGCACGTTGAACTTGCAGCGAAAACCGGTGCAGAGATCGTTTTCGGACAACGTGCGAATACCCAGTTTCCAACCCACAAGGTCAGCGACGGCGATGTCCTTAAAGTTGGAAAGATCGAACTCAAATTCCTCGAAACTCCCGGCCATACTCCGGAGGGTATTACGATCGTCGCGACCGATACGGAAGATGCGACGACCCCTCAGAAGATGTTTACTGGCGACACGCTTTTCATCGGCGATGTCGGCCGGCCGGATCTGATCGGGTCAAAAGGCTTTACCGCAGAGCAGATGGGCGGAATGCTTTATGATTCGCTGCATCAAAAGATTCTTCTTATGTCGGACGAGACCGAGGTTTATCCCGCTCACGGGGCAGGAAGCCTTTGCGGTAAATCACTGTCGAAGGAAACGTGGTCGACGCTCGGAAATCAGAGGAAATTCAATTACGCTCTGCAGCCGATGTCCAAGGAAGATTTCGTTAAGATCGTCGCCGCCGACCAGCCTGAGGTGCCGGCATATTTTCCGAAGAGTGCGGCTAAGAATCTCGAAGGTTCGGCTCCATTGACGGAGATCGCCAAACCTCGTGAACTTTCGTCTGACGAGATCCGCAATTTTGACGGCATCGTGATCGATGTCCGACAGAACGTCGAGTACGGCGAACGCCACATTCCAAACTCGATCAACATCGGGCTAGGCGGTCAGTTTGCTTCATGGGCGGGAACGCTGGTTCCGATCGGTGCTCCGATAGCAGTGGTTGCTGAGAACGAAACTCAGGTTGATGACGCAGTCACACGGCTGGCTCGCGTAGGACACGAAACCGTTTCGGGTTCGATACTCATCCAAGCCTACACGGGCGAAACGAAGAGCGTCGAGCAGGTGAGCGTTCAGGCAGTAAGCGAACTTACAAAATCCGACAAGGCCATCCAATTTGTCGATGTTCGCAGAAGTGCGGAGCATGCAGCAGGTCACGCGGTGCGAACCATCAATATCCCGCTTGATAAGCTCGCAAGCGATTTCGAAAAACTCGATCCGACAGTCCCAACCTATGTGATCTGTCAGGGCGGCTATCGTTCGAGCCTCGGCACGAGCATTTTGGAGAATGCCGGATTCAAAACTATCTATAACGTGACGGGCGGGACAAAAGCATGGACGGATGCCGGACTGGAAACGGAAGTTTCGGGGACGGCGTGTGCGAGTACCAGGCAATAGTTTGCTAATGCGAGCTTTTGAATGTCTCAGGTCATTGTGCTCGCCGTCGTAAGGGTACATTGCTATGTATGAAATGTTGATTTTGCTCGGCATCGTTGGGTTCTACCTGTTGCCTCAAGGCCGGGACTAGGTAAATCTCCGATAAAATGAAAATTTGTTCAGGATCAAAAACCATTTGTTTGTTGTTACTTGCCGTCGGCATGGCTATTCAAGCCTGCGCTCAGGCAGCCAACAGTGCACAGATCAAGACTGTCAATTCATTGGGCAATGGCTATTCGATATCTCTCGAGCCCGTTGCTATTCCCGGGTTTTCTGGCTTGCATTCGTTTGCGGGGGCGCAACTCGAGGGAAAATGGGTGTTGATCGGCGGACGGACTGACGGGCTCCATCGAAGGCAGCCATTTGCGTCATTTGCCGCGAGTGGTAACAACACAAATATCGTGGTGATCGATCCCGAATCAAAGCAAAGTTGGAACGCGACCATTAGCGATCTGCCATCCGCGCTCAATGAACAATTGCAATCTACCAATATGCAATTTATCCAGCGTGGCAAAATGCTCTACCTGATCGGCGGCTATGGTTACAGTAAGACCGCAGGTAACCACATCACGCACAATAAGTTGACGGCCGTTAAGCTCGATTGCTTGATAGCGGCAGTTCAAAAGGGCAGTTCTATAACCGTATGTTTCCGGCAGATATCAGATCCGGTGTTTGCTCTTACCGGCGGGCAGATCGGCAGGATCGGCGACGACTATTTTTTGGTCGGCGGCCAGAAGTTTGATGGCCGATACAACCCAATGGGGCCTGACCACGGCCCGGGCTTTTCTCAACAATATAGCGAGCAGATCAGAAAATTTCGGATAAATGATGATCAAATACTTTTGAGTATCAACAAGGTCGAGATCACGACTGACAAAGAAAACCTCCATCGGCGAGATTTCAACATGCTGCCGCAGATCTTTCCGAACAATGAAACAGGATTTACCGTGTTTTCAGGCGTCTTTCAGCATACGGCAAACATTCCGTTTACTAACACCGTCAATATCGTTTCAGACAAGATCAAGGTTGAAAGTGCCTTTACTCAGTATCTTAATCACTATCACAGTGCCAAGGTCGCGTTGTATGACGCCGCAGAACAGCGGATGAGCAACATCTTTTTCGGTGGAATGAGTCAATACGAAGAGAATGCCGGAGCTCTGACGAAAAACGACGATGTGCCTTTCACTAAGGTGATCGGAAATGTCACCCGTGACAAAGACGGCAAGATGACGGAAACGAAGATCGGCGAAATGCCGGGATTTCTCGGTGTAAGTGCCGAGTTTTTCCTCGATCCTAAGATTCCCATGCACGAATCCGAGATCGTAAAGTTGAACGAGATCAAGGGCGACCGGGTTTTGCTCGGCCATATCGTCGGAGGTATTTCCAGCACTCGCAAGAGCATTTTCTTTAGCAATAGCGGTTCGGAGAGCGAAGCAAGCAAGATGGTCTTCAAGGTTTGGCTAACGAAGATCGACAAAAGGTCCGCGGGCGAAACCAAATAGGAAGGAGGTGGCAGAATGAATCAGAAAGAACATTGGGAGAACGTATACAAGTCCAAAGCCCACGATCAGGTAAGCTGGTATCGAGACCATCTGGAAACGTCGTTAAGAATGATCCTGGACACCGGCGTTGAAAAGGACGCGGCGATCATAGATGTCGGGGGCGGCAGTTCGACCTTAGTTGACGACCTGCTCGACAACGGTTTTGTTGATATGACCGTTTTAGATATATCGTCGAAAGCGATCGAAAATAGTCGCGAGAGACTTGGAACCAGAGCGGAAAACGTTGAGTGGCTCATTGGAGACATTACCGAGGTGGAACTTCCGAAGGATCATTTTGATGTTTGGCACGATAGGGCGGTCTTTCATTTTCTGACCCGGGAAGAAGACCGGCGAAAATATGTTGAACTCGTAATGCGTTCGCTAAAGGTCGGCGGGCACATTATCGTGGCATCTTTCGGCCCTGAAGGGCCCCAGAAATGCAGCGGGCTCGACGTCATGAGGTACAGCCCCGATTCGATGCACGACGAGTTTGGAGGCGACTTCAAATTGGTTAAAAGCCTCGGAGAGTCTCACCAAACCCCGTTTGGGACCTCTCAGGAGTTTGTGTATTGCTACTGTAGAAAGGTGCTGCCGACGAACTAACACGGTGCAGCGGGATTGTTCTAAGAGAGGTTACGATGCAGAAAAAACTATTGTTATTTATCCTTGGAGCCTTTACGCTCTTTTCATTTGCATGCGGCGGTACGGCGGTTACAAGCGGTGGAACGTCGAAGATTCGCGAGATCAAACCCGCTGATGCGCGTCCGTTGGTCGAGGCGGCGTATTCACAGTTCATCGATGTGCGAACGCCTGAAGAATATCTGGCCGGGCACGCTTACCGGGCTAGAAATATTCCGCTAGACACGCTTGCGTCAAACCTTGATCAGATCGAGAAAAATGAGCCTCTTTATATAATCTGTAAGACTGATAATCGCTCGAAACAGGCGGCGCAGATGTTGCTAGACGCTGGATTCAAGGAGCCCATAGTTGTGACCGGCGGTACGGAAGCATGGAAGGCCGCCGGGCTTCCCATGGGGGATAAGGATCCCGTGACCACTTCAGTTCGGCTCGACGAAGCTACGCAAAAGGCTCTACTGGCGGCACTTGAGGATGAGCGGCAAGCGATGGCGATGTACCAAGCCGTTTTGGCAAAGTTCCCGGATGCCCGGCCGTTTGCGAACATCATAAATGCCGAAAAACGTCACGAGTCGCTGCTACTTCCTCTTTTTGCAAAGTATGGCGTCACTGTTCCAAAGAATGAACTTGACGCTGCGACGATGACCGTTCCGGCCACATTAGCTGAGGCCTGTGCGGCGGGTGCCGAAGGCGAACGGGCGAATATTGCCCTTTATGACGGCTTTCTTTCCGCTACCAAGGAGAGCGATATCAAGGACGTGTTCCAAAGACTACAGGCGGCCTCACGCGATAATCATCTGCCAGCATTCTTGCGTTGCGAGGGCGGAATGACCCGAGGTAAAGGGCGAGAATAATTGGAGTGATCTAATGGAAGGACTTATTATTATCGCCGCGATATTTGGCTCGTGGCTACTGCTACAACTAGTAATACTGCCGAAACTCGGCTATCCGACCTGACTCAGAGGAGCCTGTGACGTCGAGTCTCGGCGTCGAAAGATAAATAGTAAAGAATCCAGCAGATCGATGCCCGAGGATCCAACGCCTTAGGTAGAAGCCCTGATGACCTCGACCGAGCAATGTGCACGTGCTGCGACAGCGGCCGAGGTGCTGCCGATCAGAAAGCGTTCGAGACGGCTGCCGTAGGCATTTGCACCGACGAATATCGAGTCAGCATTCCAGGTCTCGGCTTCGTCGACCAAAACGCTTTTAGCATTGCCGACCAAAACGTCTAGAGATGCATTCAAGCCCGACGCTGTCAGCTTTTCAAGTGCTGATGCTCCCGCCGAGGCAATCAATTCACGGTCTGTTTCATTGATCTCTGCGACTGATTCCTGTGACAACGGGAATACCGAGCCAAGTCCGTTGGTAGTTACCGGATCGCTTACCGCGACCAATCGAACCTCGGTTCCATCGGGCCAGTTTCGAGCTGCGACCGCTTCCACTGCCCGTTGAGAACCAATAGACAGGTCGAAACCGATGATTATGCGGGCGGGACTCGGGTCAACCTCTACCTTGCCGCGGGCGATCCGCACCGAACAGTGGGCCTCAGTGAGTACCTTTTGCGAGATACTGCCTAGGACAAGCCGCTCAACGGTAGAGTAGCCGTGCGAGCCTAACACGATCAGATCTGGCTTGAAGGCATCAGCACGAGAGAGCAACTCCCACGCCGGCGATCCATAGGTTCCCTCGGCCGTTACGGTCCATCCGGGCAACGCGACACTAACTCTGTCGCCACCGCGATCCGCGACGGACTGGGTCTCGGCAACAAGTTTCTCGGCTTTCTCTCGATGTCGTGCAACGATCTGCTCGATATAAGGATTTACGACCAATGAATCCTCGTTATCCTTTGGCGGAAGCCACGTTTCAACGACTGACACGACCAACGCCTCACCGCTGTCGGGCAGGCCGGCTTGCCGCAGATCATCGATCGCCGCCTCAGAACAACTCGACCCGTCATATGCACACAAAATTCTCATAAGATCCTCGTAGGAACATACTAATATGTACCGTCATCAAAATGAAATGCCTGCCCGCATCAGCGTTGCGAAACTCGTCCACCCATTATGATAAAATCGGGCAATTAGAGCGGAATACAAAACTTTATGACAGAAGCAGCAATCAAGAATGAGAACTTCAGGATCGAGACGGACTCGATGGGTGAGGTCGAGGTCGCGTCGAACGTTTATTGGGGAGCTCAAACACAGCGTTCGCTCCATCATTTTAATATCGGATTCGACATAATGCCGCGCGAGGTCATTCGCGCTCTTGGCATTCTAAAAAAGGCGGCGGCGATCGTTAATTGCGATCTTGGAAAACTGCCGGCTGATAAACTCGAACTGATCGTCCGAGCAGCCGACGAGGTGATCGAGGGGAAACTCGACGCTCATTTTCCTCTGCGCGTGTGGCAGACCGGTTCAGGTACTCAGACGAATATGAACGCCAACGAGGTTATCTCAAACCGGGCGATCGAGATGGCCGGCGGCGAGATGGGTTCGAAATCGCCGATTCATCCAAATGACGACGTAAACAAATCGCAGTCGTCGAACGACACATTCCCAACGGCGATGTATATCGCGGCGGCTGAACGGCTGACGGCTTTGATCCCGGAAGTACAACGTGTAAGCGATGCGATCAAGGCGAAAGCAAAGGAGTTCGAAGGCGTCGTAAAGATCGGCCGCACGCATCTGCAGGACGCAACGCCTGTGACGGTCAGTCAGGAATTCAATGGCTGGGCAAACCTCATCGACCGCGACATAGAGCGGTTAAGAATGGTTCTGCCGGGTTTGATGGACCTGGCGATCGGCGGAACGGCCGTTGGAACGGGACTAAATTCTCACCCCGAGTTTGCTGAACGCGCTGCTGCAAAGATCGCCGAGTTGACCGGGTTGCCTTTCCGATCGCATCCCGACAAATTTGCCGCTTTGTCAGCACACGACGAGGTCATTTTTGCGTCTGGAGCTCTAAAGACGCTGGCGGCGTCGCTAATGAAGATCGCTAACGACATTCGCTGGCTGGCATCAGGCCCGCGTTGCGGTATTGGTGAGATCTCGCTGCCCGAGAACGAGCCCGGATCGTCGATCATGCCCGGTAAGGTCAATCCTACCCAGTCCGAAGCGATGACGATGGTCGCCGTTCAGGTAATGGGCAACGACGCCGCGATCGGATTCGCGGGTTCGCAGGGCAATTTCGAGCTGAACGTCTTCAAGCCCGTGATGATACACAATTTCCTCCATTCGGTGCGGCTGATACACGATGCGAGTCACGGATTCGTCGACTACTGCATCAACGGTATCGAACTAAATCGTGAACAGATCAGTGAATATCTTAACGATTCACTTATGCTCGTCACGGCTTTGAATCAGCACATCGGTTATGACAATGCAGCAAAGATCGCAAAGCATGCACACAAAAAAGGCATCTCGCTAAAGGAATCAGCCGTCGTGCTGGACCTGTTGACGGCGGAGAAGTTTGACGAGCTTGTGATCGCGGAAGACATGACGCATCCGTAAAAAGGAAAGCGATCGAACGGGATCAAAACGTCGAATCCGACGGTACGGCAAAAAACAGGAAGTAGACGATAACAAAAACAATAGCTATGAGCGAAAAAGCAATGGTGCCGGCGATGACGCCAACCGTTTTGGCGCAACCGCCAGATTGTGTTTGAGCTACGGCTCGAACACCATTCCTTGACGGGGGCTGTTCTTCATAAATCGGTGTTTTTGAGGGTTCCGGGTCAGGGGTCTCGGTATCGATCTCGTCCTGATCAGCTTCATCAACATCGATCTCGTCTGTGTCGGCCTCAGAAAAATCTGGCGACAGAGTGTCGATCTCGTCCGCAGCGTCGATGCCACGGGCCGCTCTCGGAGTTTTACCCTCCGAACTGCGAAAGATCGGTTCCGGCATCTGCCATTCGCCGCTGTTTGATTTTGGTTCGTTGGCCATCCTTCTCTCGGGAAAGAACAAACCCCTTACCGTTGAATATCTAAAACGTCCGAGCGCGTAATTATAGCAGTAATTCGTTTAAAATCCTCGATCAAAACCGCCGGATTTTTCTGCAGCTTCGATTTGATCTCAACGAGGCTCGCGTCGGAATCGAGAACCGGAAAACTTTTATCCATCACATCGCTCACTTTTGCGTCGATCAGGTCGCGGTCGGCGAGCAGCTTGGCAAGCAAGCCACTTTCACGAATACTCCCAACTGAGCGGTGGTCTTCGAGCACCGGGATCTGCGTAACGCCGTTCTGATTCATCTTCTCCAGAGCTTCGCCAACCGTATCGTCCGGGCCGACTGATATCAGGTTTTGCGGAGCGTCAGCGTTCTTCGTCTGGGCGATCAAACTGCCGGTAATACGCTGAGGTTCAAGCAAGAGCTTTTCCTTCATCCACTCGTCCGAGTAGAACTTGGACAGATAATGTTCACCAGTATCACAAACGATAAAGACGATCAGGCTGTTTTCATCAAGATCTTTCGCGACCTTTAACGCACCGGCAAATATCGTCCCCGCAGAACCGCCGCTAAAAATACCCTCTTTTCGTGCCAACTGACGGGCCATGTCAAATGATTCGCGGTCGGTGATGTTGATGATCTCGTCAATGATGCCGAGGTCGGCATTCCCGACTGGAAGATTTTGTCCGATTCCCTCGACGAGATATGGCGTTGCTTCTGGGACGCGGCCTGATTCCTTATAAGTCTTGAAGATCGAGCCGTATGGATCCGCCCCGATTATCTTGATGTCGGGGTTCATCTCCTTGAGATAACGGCTGGTTCCGCTGATCGTTCCGCCGGTGCCGATGCTTGCGACAAAATGGGTGATCTTGCCCTCAGTATCGTTCCAGATCTCAGGCCCGGTGGTGCGGTAATGAGCAGCGGGATTTTCGGGATGATTGTATTGATCCGGGTAGAACGAATTAGGCGTCTCCTCAGAAATGCGTTTTGCCGTCGACACGTAATGGTCAGGCGTCCCAGGCTTCGCCGCAGCCGGGCAAACAACGATATCAGCTCCCAGACCCTTTAGATAACGCACCTTTTCCGTGGAAGCCTTCTCGGTTAGAACGAAAATACACTTATAACCGCGCACGGCTGCGACCAGAGCCAAGCCGATACCCGTGTTGCCGGATGTCGCTTCGATGATCGTTCCGCCCTTTTTGAGAACGCCTTCGCGTTCGGCCCAGTCGATCATTGAGATGCCGATACGGTCTTTTACAGAATAGCCGGGATTAAGGCTCTCCATCTTTGCGTAGATGGGAGCCTTTATCTTGAGCTGCCGAGTGATGTTATTGATCCGGACAAGCGGAGTGTTGCCGATCAGGCCGAGAATGTCGTCGTAAAATTTCATGGAGGCAAAGAAACCGTTATGCGTGTATAAACAATTCTATGTCGTAACGAGCGGTTAGGCAAGAAACGGCACTTTGAGGTTTACCTGTCGGACGCGCTTTTCGTACGAAAGCTGCATGCATCATTCTCGGGTATGCAAACATCGCCACACTGCTTAAGCCCGGGCCCACAGCCGCTTTCTGGTTGAGGACGCAGCGGACTATTCGGCGGAGGTATAGTTTCCTCGAAGCGATTGACATTAATCGCGATCACACACGGGACTTTTGATACCAGGTCGTGAAGCCTTTCGAAATCTGATTTCGTGTCAGTCCAGCCCTGGAGTTTTACGAAACGATTGACCGAATCGACAATGATATGGGCTGCCTGCGGCCCGAGTACGCGATCCGCGTCGATCTTGCCTGTAACCGCCTTGACGATATCCGCGTCAGTCGTCGACGAGCAGTCTTGAGCTGCTACGTTCAGGACGCAAACTGCGCCGAGCATTAAGATTGATAGTGAAAGTCTAATACCAATTTGTCGCCTTAAGCGTTGAGTTTTCATTTATTTTCCTTTTTGCAAAAGCGGGAGATTGGTAAAAGTATCGGCAACCTGCCGCATACTTACGGTTTTGGAGTCGAAGTTCGTACCGTCGAGCCTCCGTTATTGCATTGTTGTTGCGGCGGAATGCAGATGTCTCCGCATTTCGTCCACCCGTCGGCGCATGCCTCCGGATCTGGCTGTTCCGTTTCGCCCTTCAGGAGCCACAATTTCTGGTTGTCCATAGTTACGACGGCCGGCGCTCCAAGAGAGTACTTTTCAAGGGTCTTGAAGTTCTGGATAGTTTCCGTATAACCGGTCAGGTAAACCTTGCAGTCCTTAGCGTCCCAATTGATCTTCAGCTTGATCCCCGAAAGGTCCGCATTTACGCCGTCCGTTATAGCGGCGATGATCGCTTGGTTTTGCCGCTCCGTGCACGCAACGGGGGTTGGCGTGGTCATAGGAGCTACGGAGTTTCCATTCGAGGCCGAATTAGTGTTCGGTGCGTTAGTAGCCGCCGGGCCGCATCCGAGTGAGACGATCCCAAGCGAAGCTGCGAATATTAGGGAAAATACTCTTTTCATAAAATGCCCTCCTGTCTAATTTCCATCGCTCAAGAGGGAAAGCAGACTAAACCGCGTCTGTTTCCCAAAGATGACTCCGCTGCCATCGGGCAGCCAAGCCATTCGCGAATAAAATTGCCCCGTGTCGTTGTTCCTTGTAAGCTTTCGCGGTTGGCCGCCCGTTGTCTGGACGACCCATATGTCGTCGAGATTCTGTTCCCGGGCTGCGAAAGCAATCTGCTTTTTGTCGTACGATAGGAAAATATTGTAAAAGTAGGCGCTTTTCAAGCTTGCAATGCTTTTTTCCGACCGATCGGATAATGAGAACCTGAGCAAACCCGTATTCGGCGGAAGGCCGCTGTTATCCTTGTCGGCCTCAGCGGCGAGGACGGATGTACTGTCATTCGACCATCCAAGGAGCCTAACGATCCGCGTTGACTCGATCAGTTCGCCAGTTCCGCCTGTCGCTGGCTCGACCCATCTGAGACCGCGCGTCACGCGGCCGCTAGCATCGCGACCCTTGCGTTGAAAGCCATATGCGATCCGGTTTCCGTCGGGCGAAAAGATGGGGCAATTGAAGGTCAGCGATTGCTCGGTATTGGTGGTGATCTGGGTTTCATTTCCGTCCGCGATCGAAATGCTCCAAATATTTGACACGCCGCCCCTTTCAGCCACATATGCGATGCGGCTTCCGTCCGGAGACCAAGAAAAAATGCTGGTCTGCGTAAGATTGTACGGTGAGACGGAATAGCCCTCGCCGATATTGCCAAATGAAGCCAGTTTCCGCTCAGGGCCGCCGCTAGAATTCACAACAAAAAGCTCCGTCTGGCTGTCGCCACGGCGAAGAAACGCGATCTGGCCGCCGGTCGGAGACCAAACCGGTAAAAACCCTTGGCTTACCAGCGTTATCGGGCGGTCCGAATCGGTCCCGAGCCGAAGCGATCTTACGACGAGAGCTCCGGTCATCAGCTTATTTCCGCTGCTGAGGCCTTTTATCGATTGAAAAGCCGTCTGCTGGCCATCTGCTGAAACCGTCGGCCAAAGCTTGGCGTCGAGATCCCGTGCGACCGGAAACTCACGTAGATCGGCCAGATCGACTCGCCAGAGATTCGATTCCTCTTTCGAACTTCCGAGAAGAAGTTCGCGGCCATCGGGAGAAGCATCTACGACGACGCTCTCGTTCTCTTGCGTCGATAGAGGGGTGACTTTTCGAGACGATAACCCAACCGCCAATACCTGCATCCCGGAATCCGCGGCGGCTAGAAAGTAAAGCCGATCGCCGGACCACGCAATCGGCAGCTTGATACTGCCGGAACCGTTAGCCAGTTCAACAGGCTTCGTTCCGGCGACGTCACTCGAGAAGATCTGCCATCGGTTATTCTCCGACGTTGAATATGCGAGGGTTTTCTCGTCATCGCTGATCCCGATCCACTTCGGCTTAAGCTCAGTAAGTGAGGTGATCTTCTGAGAGCCGCCGGTCGAAACATCCAGGGCATGAAGATCCCCCTTAAGCTGGAAATATATCTTTCCGGAGGGCGCCCAGGTGCGCAACTCAACGCTGCCATCGCTAACCGGTGCAACGGTCCGCGGCGTTCCACCGCCCAGGGCGGAGATTCGCCAGACTGAAGTTTGTATCGTTCCATCCGGCCCCGGACGCCGCGAAATATAAGCCAGTTCGTCCCCTTTTGGGGACCATATCGGCTCGGTATTTGCGAACTGGTCATTGGTGACCTGTATCGCTTCGGTTGAGTTGGTTTGGGTGACCCAAATTGCTTTGGTTCCCGAACGAGTCGATGCAAAGGCGATCATTTTGCCGTCGGGCGAGAAACTGGCGGTTCCGAACAGTTCGCCGGGTGCCGATGTCCAACTGGCTACTTCGCGAGACTTGTAGTTCGCGGTAACCGGAGCAGCAGGACGCATGTACCAGATCGAGCCAACGACGCCGGCAACCACAGTCACGAAAAGAAGCGCGTGTAGGAGCGTAAAGCGGCGTGTTTTTGAAATGCCAGTGGTAAAGGCCGAACGAAGCTGGCTTTGATCGGTGAGATGGATGCGGCTGGCGATCGTCGGATGAACGCTTTTATGCATTTTCGATTCAAACTTTAGCTCGTCCTCGAGATCCTCAATATCGATGTGCAGATCGCGGATATGCTGATACCTGTGATCGACATCCTTTCTTAACGACTTCTCAACGATCCGCTCAAGTTCCCGCGGCAGATCGGGCGAGATCTCCCGAAGCTGTGGGGCGTCGTCCTTCAAGATCGAACTGATAAGTTCCAACTGGCTTTCGCCATCAAAAGGCCGCTTTCCCGTAAAGAGCTCGAACATTACGATCCCGAGGCTGAAAATATCGCTTCGAGGGTCGACCTTGCGGCCGCGAGCCTGTTCCGGCGACATGTAGGCAACGGTTCCGACGATCATTCCGGGCTTCGTATTAATATGGGGAATCGTTGTTTCAATACTTGCGGCAGACAGCGGAGATAGCTTTGCGAGACCAAAATCTAGAACCTTTACGAGTCCGTCGCTCCGGATCATGACGTTTTCGGGCTTGATATCACGATGGATGATGCCCGCCTCGTGAGCCGCACCGAGTGCGGCAGTTATCTGCATGACGATCTTCAAAGCATCTCGAAGTTGGATCGGCTCACGTTTCATTCGCTCGCGAAGCGTCTCGCCCTTGATCAATTCCGTCGAAATATACTGTGAGCCATTGGCACTCCCGATCTCGTAGACGGTCAGAATGTTTGGATGGTTGAGTGCAGAGGCGGCCTTTGCCTCGAGGACAAAGCGATTTATTCGGTCCTTATCGTCCGAGACTTCATGGAGCAAAACCTTCAGCGCGATCTTTCGATCGAGCTTTGTATCTTCGGCCAGATACACCTCTCCCATGCCGCCAGAGCCAATGGCCGAGACGATGCGGTAGTGCGAGAGCATTTCGCCTGATGTGAGCACCGCTAAGTTTTTGTATGAACGAAAAAAATCTTGCGCAATTATAGACCTATCGTCGCCTAATCGCATCAAAATCTTTTTTAGGCCCGAGCGGAAACTACTTAGGCCGTAGTCGCGTAAAAGCTTTACGATATTTTCTTGTTTCCATGCACATTGGACTGGTACAATTCTTGTAATCGAAAATAACTTTGGAGGGACTTAAATGAAAAGGGTTTTAGGCTTGTTTACTTTAATGATCGCATTTGCGTTCGCGGCAAGTGCTCAGGGCATCGCGGTCGGTGATACGATGGAGGATTTTTCACTTTCAGGAACTGATGGCAAAACCCATAGCCTCAACAGCCTGAAGGGTAAGAATGGAGCGGTCGTCATGTTTCTTTCCGCTCAATGCCCGGTCGTAAAGGCTTACATTGAAAGGATCAATGCTGTTGCCGCCGAGTATAATTCGAAGGGAATTACATTTATCGGCATCAATTCGAACCATACCGAAGATCTGGCATGGGTAAAATCGGACGCCGAGCAGAATTTCGCGAAGTTCCCAATGCTTATTGATAAGGGCAACAAACTCGCTGACAAATTAGGTGCGACCGTTACGCCGGAAGCTTATTATGTTGACGCGAAAAACGTTCTGCTCTATCACGGAGCGATCGATAATGACCGTTCGGGTAAAGCTATCACAGATCAGTACCTTCGTACGGCATTCGACTCTGCTCTTGCTGGTAAAAAGATCGAGCGTACGAAGGCTAACGCTTTTGGGTGCACCATCAAACGTCTTAAGGCAGAATAGTCAGATCGAGGTAACCTATGTTTTCTAAGGTTTTGGCGAAAACGGCATGGTGCGCCGTTTTCGCTTTTCTATTGACCGGGGTTGTTTTTGCTCAAGAAAGGCAGCCCGCAAAGGCCAAGCCCAAAACAACGGCGGCCGTTAGTCCGAAAGTGATACAGATCGACATCGAAGGGCTGCAGTCTTTGCTCGCGCCCAAGGGCAAGCCGCTGCTCATCAACTTTTGGGCAACGTGGTGCGACCCGTGCCGCGAGGAGTTTCCGGATCTCGTCATGATCGATGGGAGATACAAGGGCAAGCTCGACGTTATTACCATTTCGCTCGATGACGTAGAGGACATAGCCACGGCGGTTCCTAAGTTTCTGGCCGAAGTTAAAGCCCAGATGCCAGCGTATCTCTTGAAAACGCCTGACGAGAGCGCGGCCATCACAATGGTTGCCAAAGACTGGAGCGGAAGCTTGCCGATGACCGTGATCATTGATGCGGGCGGAAAAACTGCCTACCAAAAATCAGGAAAGTTCAAGACCGATGTCCTGATCAGCGAGATCGACAAGGTACTGAAGCCAAAGGTCGCATCAGAACAAAAAGATGCGAGCCCGGTTCAAAACTAGACACTTCCAAGTCGCAAAAATGGTCTAACGCGCGGCCATCATGCGTTCGACATATTTTGCGATGACGTCGACCTCGAGATTGACGTCATCGTTCGGCTTTAGCGTCGAAAGGTTAGTCATCTCCCATGTCTTGGGGATCACGGCTATCTGTAGCTCGGCTTCGTCCAGCCTCGCGATCGTGAGCGATATGCCTTCAATGGCGATCGAGCCTTTGTGAACAAAGTACCGGGCGAGTTGTTCGGGGAAACCGATCGTCACGGTCCAGAAGTCTCCCTGTGATTCCGCCGAGAGGAATTTGCCCCGTCCATCAACATGGCCCTGCACGATGTGCCCGCCGAGGCGAGTGGTCGGAGTAACGGACCGTTCGAGATTTACTCGCGAACCCGTTGAAAGGCTGCCGATTGTCGTTCGTTGAAGGGTTTCAGGCGAAACATCAGCGAAGAATCCGCCTGGGTCAACACCCATGGCAGTCAAACAAACTCCGTTAACTGCAATGGAGTCGCCGTTGTTTAGGTCTGATGTCGTCAATTCGGCTGCGACACGGATCCGCTGGCCTTCTGCTAAAGGCTCGACTGCGGCGATGGTTCCAAGTTCTTCTATCAGTCCCGTAAACATGATCTAGAACCAGCCCTTTTTGTTGAAGACATACATAGACGAAAACTCTTCGTCGGATTTCGTCAGATACATAATGCCCTCGACAAGGCCGATGACGCTCATCACGATCGAAGGAATACCGCAAAGAAAGATCGCGCCTAGAAGCGTCGTGAGAAGCATTATCACGCCCTCGGTCGTGTAGCCGAGAATGAACTTGTGTACGCCTAGGCCGCCTAGCAGAATGCCGCAAACGCCGGCCACGATCTTTTTTTCTGAGCCCGCGGGCTTTCCGTCTGCGCCGTAGTTTGGCATATGCTGCATCGGCATCGGGCTGATCGGCAGCATCGTGCCGCAATTGGTGCAGCGGCCGACTTGAAAATTTTGCGTGTGGCAGCTTGGACAGGTTTGAACTTGAGTTTGCATTTCTTCTATTGACCTTCCCGTCGATTATAGCTTTCGTACGAAGCTTGTAAAAGGTTTGTTCGGATGAAATAATCTTGCCTTTTGTATGGCAAATCAACCTGGCACCGAACCGCCAAAAATAAGGGTCGCTGAAAACGGCCAACCCGACGTCGGATCGCTCGCGGATCTGCTTGAGTGGTTTCTCAATTTTGATGAGCGAACCGCTCGGATCCGGTTAAAAGATACCGAAGAGCTGTTCCAATGGAAACAGCAGGATGACAAGGTCAACGGTGTCAATGTTTATCCCTTCGAAAACGCCGAAGCTCGTTTTGCGATCGGTGCTCTACAGGCGATCGATGCGAATCGCAGCGAGGAGGAACTGCAGAACTGGATCACCAGCCTGCTCCAGGCGGTCGAAGAGTCTCATAAAACAAAGACCGAATTCACGGAGGCGTATGATCTAAACGCCGACCTCGGAGCCTCGACGATCGAAAAAGCCCAAAAGCTGCCAAGCAACCTCGAAAAGCGACTGTATCTGACAAGCTGCTGGATCGAAGCTCTTTGCACCGCCGAGATCCGCTATCTCGGCTGGGTCTTTCAGGAACTTTACGGGCGGTCGTACGCCTCGTAGCTTTATCGAAATGTCTGGCACTGCCGCATGTCGCCGGACTGCATTCCTTTTGCAAAGTACTCGACACGCTGCTTAGCGGTGCCGTGTGTGAACGAGTCGGGGACGACAAATCCCTGTGTTCGCTTCTGGATCATGTCGTCGCCGACGGCTCCAGCCGCCCTTATCGCTTCCTCGACATCGCCTGTCTCGAGCCGGCCCTGCTTCGCCGCGAAGTTTGCCCAGACGCCCGCGTAGCAGTCAGCCTGAAGTTCGAGTGCAACCGAAAGCTGGTTATTCTGGCCAGCCCGCTGGACCTTGTCCATTATCCCGGTCAGATTCTGAATGTGATGGCCGTATTCGTGGGCTATCACGTAGGCTTGAGCAAAGTCGCCGGGTGCCTTGAATTCCCGTTGCAATTCGTTAAAGAATGCGAAATCGAGATACAGTTTTGAGTCACCGGGGCAATAGAAGGGCCCGGTGGCTGCACTGGCGTATCCGCAGGCTGACGAGACCTGCCCGGTAAAAAGCACTAAGTTTGCTTTCTGAAATCGAACTCGAGACTGCTGCGGCAATATCTGCTGCCAGGCATCTTCGAGGTTCCCCATTATCGCTCCGACGAACTGACGATTCTCATCCGCCGCCGCTGGCCTATTCGAAGCAGTGCTCGGAGCCTGAACATCTGACGGAGGCGGCGACGTTTGCAGGAGCTGACTAGGGTCACCGCCGCACATGTAGATGGCGATCGCCAATATGACGATGCCGAGTCCACCACCGCCAACGGCAACGCGTCCGCCGCTCATGCCGCGACGATCCTCGATGTTGTCGCTCTGTCTTTGGTCTCTCCAACGCATAGGATCCTAAAGCCTCAATATTACGGTTCGGTTCGAAAGTATGTCCGAATTTTAGCATTTTAACTTCCTTTGGCGAAGCATTCTCGTTCGCTGAGCGACTCAAGTAATGACCCGTCTGGCCCAGCCGGCATCGGGCCGGAAAATAAAGATGCTAAATTCACCGCAAAATCTTGACAGCCGTAGAGTTACAGGACTATGATGCAAGGACGTTTCCAGTTTAATTTGTCTCCTACGCGGTTTCCGATCTTCAAAGGAGGAACTAATGATCAAGCTTGACATTGTTAATCTTGTCGCTGACCGGACGGGTGTCCCTAAGCAAAAGGCAGAGCAAGTGGTCGATTCGCTATTCGAGGCGATGAAGGATGCCCTCGCCCAGGGCAAGCGTATCGAGCTTCGCGGCTTTGGCGTTTTCATCGTGAAGGCCCGAAAGCGGGGCGTCGGCCGTAATCCGCGAACAGGGAAAGAAGTGCCGATCCCCGCAGGAAAGACCATCAGATTCAAGCCCGGCAAAGAACTGTCTGCCAAGGCCGTCGATTAGTTCGATCACTGAGTTGACTCTACGATCGCAGTCCGCTTCGTGTCTTGCCTTTTTGGGGCGGGACGAGCGGATAGCGATCTTTTTGTTGTAAACTCAAACTCAGATGACCGATCCGGAATCGATAGAGCATTATTTCGCGACGCGGCCATCATTTCGGCCCACAGCCCGGACGTGGATCAAGCACATTCTGCTGCTGCTGGCCACGTTTTGCACCGTAACCATAGCCGGATCAATGTTCCCGTTTGGCCCATACCAAACGCTGCCGACCGACGATCCGCAGAATCTTCAAGAGTTCCTTACATTCCTATTTGCTCTTCCGTCCAAATATGCGGTTTTGGTCGGCGGAGCGATCATGGCTATCATCAATGAACCCGGGAATCTCGAGTCCGGCCTGAAATTCTCGACCTCGCTGCTGTTCGTTCTCGTGGCCCACGAGATGGGGCATTATGTCGCCTGCCGCATTTACCGCGTCGACGCCACGCTGCCGTTCTTTATCCCGACCCCGCCGATGGTTGGGCCGGCCGGGACGTTCGGAGCGTTTATCAAGATCCTCTCGCCGATGCCGTCGCGGAAAGCGGTTTTTGACATCGGCGTTGCGGGGCCGATCGCCGGGTTTGTCGCGTTGCTTCCCGTGGCCTTGATCGGCGTAGCGACGATGCAGCCGGCACCGGCCGATCAGATCGCAACTTCCGGAAGCCTCGTCTTTTCCGATCCGCTGTTGATGAGGCTTTTCGGGCTCTTGCTCGGGCAGGATCCGGCGGTGAGTTTTGGTAACCCTTTTTACTTCGCCGCGTGGGTCGGCTTGTTGGTGACCGCTCTGAATTTGATCCCGTCGGGTCAGCTCGATGGCGGCCATGCAGTCTATGCCGTTTTCGGTGAGAAAGTGCATTACTGGACAGGCCGGATAGCCTTTCCGGTGATGGCTGGCCTGTCGGTCTTCGGCCTCATCTATTACGGAAGCCCGAGCGGATTCCTGATCGCTCTCATTCTCGCAATAATGATGCGGATCAAGCATCCGGTCCCCTACGATCAAACCCCGCTCGATCTCAAGCGAAAGATCATTGCCGTAATAACCCTTATCATCTTCGCTCTCTGTTTTGTCCCATTTCCGATCCAGCTTACTTGAAAATGGCCCACTCTTGTCCCACATGGGACAAACCCGGGACAAGCAATATCGCGGCTAAACGTATGTAATTATTAATACTTACATCGCCGTCCCAAAGTTGTCCCACTGTCCCACCTAAATCGAATTGCGTTCATATTTCGTTCGCATCGCCGGCTGCGCGACAACTTCTCCACGTCACGGGCCGGCAGAAGGTCAATTATCTAATTGTCAAAGATCATGAATTGCGGTTACGCAAAGACGTTGCAAGGATAGCACAAAATTCAGAAAATGTCAAGTTGTCAGAGTTCATGATCGCGGCTAATTTTCGCTTTTGGCGTCTTTGCGGGAGGTCAGATCGGAACCTCACACAAAGGCGCCAAGAACGCAAAGTAGCCGCAAAGGCGTAAGCGGACTCATGCATTCGTTAGCTCAAATGTGAGTTTTGCCTCGGACTCAATGGCCCGGGATCAGGAAACGTTACGTCTCGATAGATATCAACCAAGGCAAGGCTACAGCTGACTGACCTTAGCTCGATGACATCCTTAAGGTCGTTGTACTCAAAGTTCGCCCAGAACCCGTCGCCATGTTTTACGAACTGTGTGACGTGGGGCCGGTGCTGAGCTATCAGAAGGTATTCAGAAAAGGAAGGGATCGATTTGTAGTAAGTGAACTTGTCGCCGCGATCAAACGCCTCGGTTGAATCGGAAAGAATCTCAACGATCAGCTGGGGATTAACCAGCATCTCGACGCCCCCGATCGTTTCAATTTCAGGCTCTTCGCATAAAGCCGTGGCGTCTGGATAGCGGTATGGCGGATAATCCGGCACCTTAACTCGCATACCTGAGGGAAGCACAGAACACGGGCGACCAACTAGTCTATTTCCAAGTGCCCAATTGAAATTGGATGAGATCAGGTTATGAACAAAACGCGCGCCGCTCATTGACCACACGTGCCCGTCCCAAAACTCAAGCTTCTCTTCGGAGTTTCGTTCTAATTCAAGATATTCTTCGATCGAATAGACCTTCTCTGGTACGGCGGTCATAGCACGTAAAAATTACCACAACTTTAAGTAGCTTGGGGTAACAAACCCTTGATCTCTTTCACCATCTTCTCGACATCTTCCTGTCCGTCGAGGGCGATCATGAAGAAGTCGTAGCTGGTTTTGAAGCAGACCATTCCGTTGCCGAAGAACCAGACGCCTTCGAGGAGCGGGTTGCCGCCGATGATGTTGCCGAGCGGAAAGCCTGTGACGGCGGCGGGGTTGAGGACGTTTGACATCATGACGGCGCCGGAAGCGAACGAGAAGGCTCCGAGCATTGGGGCACCGATACGGCGGGCGATGTCGCGTTCGAAATTTATGCGCTCGGAGTCTGCTTCGGAAAGCTGGCCTTTTTCGATCATGTCTTCGCGGCGTTTGAGATACCCGTCGAATTCCTGGGCGATCTTTTTGACCGAGTAGGTCGGGATCGCCGAATTGAGTAGCCAATGCGAGCTGATGCCGGTAAAAACGACGCCGAGCCCGGCACCTATCGCCATCGAAGCTCCGGTCGCGGCAGCTCGCAGCGGGTCTGCCTGCACCCAGTCCGAAGCTTTCTTCGCCGTGTTGAGCGCCGACTCGATGGTGGATGAGAAACCGGCACCAAACCCGACGACCTTCGAAACGCGCTTGGCATTTGTTCCGACGGTATCCGCCGCGTCCTCGATGAAATCGCCCGCCCGCCCGGCGGCATCGACAACGGCACCGCCGGCCTTTGCCCCGGCGTCGGTCGCAGCATCCCGCAGCGGTTCGCTTACATTCCATGCCGTCTTGGCCGTTCCCGTGGCGGTCGTCACAACGTCCTCGGCGACCTGAACGGCGCGTTTGCCGACTTCGGTCTTTTCGGCTTCGGTCTTGATCCGGTCGGCACCGGTCTTTGCGGTTTCGACGACAACGCGAGCGCCGCCTTCGATCTTGTCCTTCAGGCCAAGCTGGGCGTCGATCTCTTCAAACTTTTCCGTAGCTTTTTTCTGCCAGCGTTCAAATTTTTCTTTGTAATCGCTCATATCGATACCTTTTGATGCAAATCTCTATCGCAATGTACGTCGGATTTTCGACAATTGTTCGACGATCACGATTATCTCACGACTTTTCCCCGTCTTCTTTGCGACTTTCCGTGAATAGATTGGCTGTCTCACGCAAAGACGCTAAGTACGCAAAGAAATCGCAAAGAAGAAAGGTCGGCACACGATAATGGCAACCGTCGCCTGTCTTTTGGTATCCTAGCGTTTCTTATGCCTATCGTGAAGTGCCCGCGGTGCGGGAAAGAGACAGAATTTACAGGGAATGAGTTTAGGCCGTTCTGTTCGGAGCGGTGCAAGCTGATCGATTTTGGTGCCTGGGCGGACGAGGAATTCGCACTTCCGGCCGAAACCGAAGAGCTTTCGGCCGAAGATATGGACGCCCTACTAGCGGCGACCGAGGAGAGATCGTAATGATCTTATTAGCTGATGTGTCGACGATAGGCAGCGGCGTCGGAATTTTTGCGGCGATCGCTTTCTTTTTGATATTTGCCGTGGTCGCGTATGTCGCGTTCAAGATGCTCAAGCGGACCGTGAAGATGGCATTTCGCATCGCGGTCGTGGCAGTGATCATGGCCGTTGCGGTGGCTGGAAGTATCGCTTTGTGGGCGTTCAGCGGCCGTGGATCGGTCGAGCGTCCGCGTCCGGCAAAAGTAAGAGGTTCATAAAGTGGCGGAACAAGCGTCCGACAGATCGACCGGACGCTTGTCCCGTTATCGCCAACTTCCGCGAAACGTAATCGCCCTCAGTTTTGTAAGCCTGCTTAACGATACGTCGAGCGAGATAGTCTATCCGCTGCTTCCCGCATTCCTCGCTCTCAGTCTAGGAGCCTCACCTTTTGCCATCGGCCTCATCGAGGGCTTTGCGGAATCGGTCGCGAGCCTTCTCAAACTCGTTTCCGGCTACGTCAGCGATCGCTTTCGTTCACGAAAGCTGCCGGTCTTTCTCGGTTACTCGCTGGCCGCAGTCACGCGTCCGCTACTGGCCTTTGTGACCACATGGCCTCAGGTGCTGGTCGTTAGAATGGCGGACAGGGCTGGAAAAGGAATCCGCGGAGCACCGCGAGATGCCCTCATCGCCGAAAGCGTACCGCGTAATCAACGCGGCTTCGCATTCGGATTCAACCGGGCAGCCGATCATCTGGGTGCAGTTTTTGGGCCGGTGCTCGGATTTTTACTCCTGCTCATTTTTGCCGTCGATACGCAGAATCCAACGATACTCGAGTATCAGCAGGTCTTTTTGTTTGCGTCGGTCCCTGTCATCATCGGGCTGCTGATCATCGCCTTTTTTGTCAGGGATAAAAAGGATCATGAAGAAATGCCTGCTGAGCCGCTCAGTTTCTCACTGAAGGGTTTCAACGGCGATTTCAAACGATTCCTTGTAGTGGTCGCGGTTTTTACGCTTTCAAATTCAACTGATGCATTTCTTCTGCTGAGGGCTGCAGAGGCGGGTATTTCGCCGGTCGTTCTGCCGCTGCTTTGGATGACCCTGCATTTTAGCAAGGTCATCAGTTCGCTCGTCGGCGGGGATCTCTCGGACAGGTTTGGCCGTAAGGCACTGATAATCAGCGGCTGGCTGGTTTATGCGGTTGTTTATCTCGGCTTTGCCTTTGTTAGTTCCGCGTGGCAGTGCTGGCTTCTATTTATTGTATATGGGATATATTTTGGCCTGACTGAAGGGGTCGAAAAGGCCTTTGTGGCGGACATGGTTCCCGACGAAAAACGTGGGACCGCGTACGGACTGTTCAACCTAGCCTTCGGTATTACGGTATTTCCGGCATCATTGCTGTTTGGTATTCTATGGACCAGCTACGGAGCTCCTACTGCCTTTATCGTCAGTGCGAGCATCTCGGTAACGGCGATCATTCTGCTGCTGAGCGTGAGGCCCGCCGACGAATCGGCTTGATTTCTGAAGGTATTCGAACTTAATAAAGTTTAAACACACGATAAAATCATTGACGTAGCCGTAAACGACAGAATATAATCAAAGTACTTTTACGCCCTGCTTTATATGGCTTTTGATAATAACGTAGGACTGGAGTTCGCTTTGGCTGCTGGTTAAATAGAATTTTATCAATATGCCGCCGCCGCGGGAGCTTAGGATAGCTAGACTGCGAGCGGAAATTAGATTCTCAGAAAACACCAATTCAATTATTATTTTTCTGAAGATCGTGACAACTGTTGCCGTAACGGCATTTATTATTTTAGGGAGTTTCGAATAAGAATCATGAGAAAACTTAACGGGTCGGTTATTGCTTTTAATCGAAAAGCATTTGTGTTGCTCAGCGTCATGCTGAGCCTTGTCGCGTTTGGCGTGTTGGGCTGGCGCATTAGTGCACAGCGTACCGATGAAACGGGCAAGCAAAAAGCTTCAGTCCGACAGGACATTTCAAAACTTAGCCCGGCTAAACTGGCACGATGGATGAAGGACGAAGAAATGGAGCGCCAGTCCATTCCTGCGCAGCCCACAGGCGTCGCCGAGCAATATCGCCCGTCTGAAATACAGGGAAACCCGGTCATCTTTGCGTACAACGCAGAGACCGACCGTCTTATCAGCTTTAACGCGAACACACCAGGCACGCTTTTGCTTGATGTCGAAGTCACGGGAATCGATATCGCGAACGGCGAATTCCTTTCAGGGATCGATATCCGGCCGTCGAATGGTGTTCTTTACGGTGTTGCGACCAGAGGCTTCCCTGGAACCGACCGTGTTGTAACGATCAACACGACCACCGGCGAAGTGACCTTCGTAGCCCCCAACACCACGTTCGCGACGACTGCAGACTCATTCTTTGCAACTGATTTCAATCCAGTTCCCGATCTGATCCGTCAGGCCGGAGACGCTGATACGAACCGTCGTTTGAACCCGACCACGGGTGCCCTCGCTGGAACCGACACGCCGCTTGCTTATGTAGCGGGAGACCCGGGCGTCGGTGTCAACCCAACGGTCAATCACGTCGCGTATACGAACAATACGCCTGGAGCTACCTCGACGACCCTCTATGGCATCGATGCCGGCCGCAACACGCTGGTACGTATCGGTGGTTTAGGCGGAAACCCTTCGCCGAACACCGGACAGGTGTTCACCGTTGGCCCGCTTAATGTCGACCCGACTAATTTCGGAGCCTTTGACATTCAGCAGGGTACCGACATCGCCTACGCGATCCTAAACATTTCGAACGAGCCGACCCTTGCTCGCATCAACCTGACCACTGGTGAGGCCGCGATCATTGGTGTCGTCGGTGACGGCAGCGGACGTATGGACGGAATGGCCATCCAGTTTGCCGCAAACGGTGGGCTCGCGAACCTTGGAATCACCAAGACAGACGGAGTTAGCTCAGTAACGCCGGGCGGCACGACCACATACACCATCGTCGCTTCCAACGCCGGCCCAGATCCGGTCGTTGGAGCTACGGTAACTGACACCTTCCCTGCAGGTATCGCTTCGGCAACTTGGACATGTGTCGGTGCGAACGGCGGAGCATGCTCGGCCGCGAACGGAACGGGAAATATCAATTCGCAGGTTAGCTTGCCCGTAGGTGGTACTGCCACCTTCACGGTTGTTGCTAACATCTCGCCTAGTGCTTCGGGCACGGTGGTAAATACGGCAACGATCGCAGCCCCGGCAGGCGTATCTGACGGAACCCCTGCGAACAACACGGCGACCGATACAAACACGGTTGCAGGTGCAACGCCGACTCCAACACCAACTCCGACCGCAACACCAACGCCGACGCCGACCCCAACACCAACTGCGACGCCGACGCCAACACCAACGCCGACGCCAACCGCGACGCCTACGCCGACTCCAACGGCAACGCCGACGCCAACCGCGACGCCGACTCCAACGCCGGTTCCGACGACCTTCGTCGCCTTTAGTGCGGCTACCTTCCGTGACGATGAATCGCAGTCCGCTAGGATCACGATCAACCGCACGGGTGTAACCACTGGTGTTTCAACAGTAACGTTCAGCACGGTAGCTGGAGGAACAGCAACTGGCGGTGCGACATGTACCGGAGCTGCTGATTACCAGATCACCACTCAGACGGTAACGTTTGCGGCGAACAGCACTTCACAGTTTGTAAATGTCCCGCTTTGCCCTGATGTCATCGCGACGGATGTGAATGAGACAGTAAACCTCTCGCTCACCAACCCAAGTGCAGGCACGGGTGTTGGTACGCCCGGAACCGCTGTTTTGACGATCAACGATACGGCAAACCAGTTCCGCAATACCAATGCGATCCCGATCATTCAGGGTGGCCCGTCAAGCTTGTATCCGGCGACGATCAACGTTACAGGTGCGACAAACAACACTTTCCGCATCCGCGTTACGCTTTACGACCTCTACCACGACCTGCCGGACAACATTGACGTCCTGCTCGTCGGCCCGAATGGTGCTAAGTACATGATCATGGGCGACGTAGGCGGTTCGATCGCGGTCACGGAAGCCGGTCAGGTAACGCTCACGTTCGCTGATTATCCAAACGCAGTGGTTCCAGACGCTGGCCCGCTCGTAACCGGTATCTTTAAGCCAACGACGTGCGAAACCCCGGTTTCGAACTTCCCGGCTCCTGCTCCGGTTGGGCCATACGTTGAGCCAGGCTGTACGATCGCGAGAGCAAATAGCCAGACATTGTTTGGCAACTTTGCTAACACGACCGCCAACGGCACTTGGTCTCTCTACATCCGTGACGACAATGGTGTCGCACGACCGGTTGAGATCAATGCTCCGCAGATCATTCGCGGCGAAGTCAAGGGCGGCTGGGGCATCGAATTGCTGCCTGCAACCTCGGCTGGTGTCGAGATCACGGGACGCGTTCTTACCTCGGATGGCCGCGGTTTGAGAAACGCCGTGGTTACGATGACCGATGCTTCGGGCAACATCCGCAGGGCCACGACCGGCTCATTCGGGTTCTATCGTTTCGAGGATGTAGAAGTTGGTACGACACAGGCCCTCGCGGTCCAGTCGCTCCGCTACAACTACTCGACTCGTCTGGTCAACGTCATCGACAATGTAACTGATATGGATTTTATGCCTATCCAGTAACGTTGAAATGAACGTCCTTCGAAGAGGCGGCCTTCGGGTCGCCTTTTTCGTTTGCGGAGATAATATTCTTGACCATAGGACGATTTCTTCTATACTGAGTTTATGTTTTCAACTGGGATCAGATTGCGTGGAGGCGAACGCCTGTCCGATGCGATAGTAATGGCACTCGGCGGGCTGGAACGCAAGGCACTTTTGGCACTTCGCGACATTGGTGAGGCAAATGTTACCAGCGTCAACGTGGCGCTCGGCGATGTTTACGCTTACACGACGGTAATGACGACGCTCGATCGGCTTTACAAGAAAGGGCTGCTCGAACGGCGAAAAGACGGGCGGGCATTCCTATACCGGATCCGATATTCGTTCGAAGAGATGGAGCACAGTTTAGCCCGAGACGTTATCGGCCGACTGCTCGAGACAGCGACCGGCCCGGTCGAACCTGTCCTGGCATGCATTGTCGAGTCTGTCAGCGAGCGTGACATCGAACTTCTCGATGATCTCGAGCGGCTTGTGCGCGAAAAGCGGCAGGAATTGGAAAAATTACGGAGCGACGGCGATTGAATGTACTTTTTTCTGGGAGCTTCAATAAAACTCGCATTTCTGCTTTTCGCAAATTTGTTTGCGGCGGTCGTGGCGACGCTTGTCTGGAGACTGATCTCTCACCGTCTACAGACGCTGTCGCCGCACACGAGGGCGCAATTGATCTTTGCACTTCGCGTCGGGCCTGTCCTTGCCGCTTTTGTCTTCGTCTTCGGTTTTGTCGTCCCGGCGTATATTTTGCACGAGCCTGATCCGGCGGAGTCCGGTGAGGTGGTCACATTAAAGTTGGCGGTGATCGCCGGACTGTCCTGCATTGCTCTGCTGATCACTTGCATCCGCGTCGTACGAACATGGCTCATCACCCGCCGGCTGCAATCGTCCTGGTCGGCTACAGCATCTGAGATCGAAGTCGAAGGGGCGAGTGTACCTGTGCTGCAGATGGAGCATCCGTTGCCGGTCATTGCGGTCGTTGGTATTTTTCGGCCACGCATATTCGTCGCCCGGCAGGCGCTCGACTCGCTAACGACTGCCGAGCTAAAGGCCGCGATCGCTCACGAGGAAGGACACATACACTTCAACGACAACCTCAAGCGCTCGGTTCTGCGGATCGCTCGCGATACTTTGCTGCTGCCTATAGGGCTCGAAATGGACAAGGCATGGGCAAAGAACATCGAGGCAGCTGCCGATGAATATGCGACTGGGCGCGAAAGATCTACTGCGGTCGAGCTCGCGTCCGCTATCGTCAAGCTTGCCCGCATCACGCCTGCTTCCACTGCATCATCTGTAGCCCTGCATTTTCTGGGGGAAGAGGGGTCTGAGGTTGATGACCGGGTCCGGCGGTTGTTAATGCTGGCTGATGGAACGATCCCTGTCGACCCCAAGCGCTTTCGGCTGGCTGCTCCGGGCTGGGTGTGGCCGGCGGCTATTTTAGCCTTATGCTTTTTGCATGTCGCAAATCCTAGCATTTTGCTGACAACGCACAATGCTATTGAGAGGTTTGTCAGCGTGACTCAGTAGCCCTGCAGAACCACCAACCTCGTTTGAACTTCCTTCAAAAATGCAGTAACCTCGCGGCATCTTGACTTTGGGGTGTGAGTCAATTAACGTATTGTTGCTTTCGTACAAAACTTAGACTTTTCAATTAGCTGTGGTTGTCATCGTTGGATCTGATCAACGATGTTCGATGGTATTGACTTCCCGGTTTTTTACCGGAAATGCTGCACCCTGATCGATCTTTCGTCCAGACAACACGGCTTTAAACTAGGAGCATCGGCGATGAGGAAACTATTGTCAGGCAAAGGGTTGCGTATCCTTCTGCCTTTTTTTGTGTTGTTTTTGGCCCTTGGAATTTTCTTGAGAACGCCCGAGCAGGCATCGTCCCAGGAATCAGATAACAGCGACCTCGGCGCCTCATCCGGTACGAAGTCCGGCGAGCCGATCGGTACAGAAGGAACGCAGACGCGTTACGAGAACGGCATCGTAAAGGTCGACCCGACAGGATTTGCCATAACCAGCCCTGTTCGTGATCTGCCGCCATTTAATGATGATGAGGTCATTACTAAGAAGGAACGCGAAGAGATCAGGAAACAAGCACAACGCGACAAGGGCCTGTCCGAAGGCGACATTCTAAGGGAAGACATCAACCGGACGAACGCTAAGACGATCAAGAAAACTTTTCCGGACAAAGGCGCCGGTGATGGCCCCTTCCTCGATCCGCTGGTGAATAACCGACCGGAAGCTAACGCCCCTCAGGCGATGCCGACACCTATCTTGACCTTTGAGGGTACTACGCATACCGCTTCTACAGTTCTGCCGCCGGACACGGTCGGCGATGTTGGCCCGAATCACTATGTTCAGTCAACAAATTCCAACAATGCCGGGGCGACAGCGGTCGGTATTTTTAACAAGAACACGGGAGCGGTAATCGCTACCTTCGCGATGCAGAGCCTGTTTGCCTCATTGCCCGCAGCTGATCCATGCCGAACACGAGACGACGGTGACCCGATCGTAGTGTATGATCCGCTCGCAGATCGCTGGCATTTGAGCCAGTTTGCAGTCGCGGCCAATCCGAACAGTTTCCAGTGCGTTGCTGTCTCGGTCACGAACGATCCGACCGGAGCATATTACGTGTGGAGCTACGTTTACCCGGGCGGCGTTATCAACGATTACCCGAAAGTAGGCGTATGGCCGGATGCGTATCACATGACGTTCAACCAGTTCAACAATGCTGGCACAGCGTTTTTAGGTTCGGGCATCATGAGCCAGGACCGTCCCAAGGCTCTGCTAGGCGATCCGACGACATCGGTGGTCTACCGAAATGTCTTCCCGATCGATGCAGGAGCGAGCGGTCTGCTCCCGACAGATATTGACGGCGTCGTTCCACCGCCGGCCGGCATGGCTCAGGTGATCGGTGAGTATCGTGCCGACGAATTTGGCGATCCGACCGACGGGATCCGCTTTTACAAGTGGGTGCCTGATTTTGTGACGCCCGCTAACTCAGCTCTGACCGTTTTGCCGGATGTTCCTCTGGCTCCGTTCGATGCCAGACAGCCGACGGGTAGAGGCGACATCGAGCAAAGCGGCGGGGCGAATCTGGATTCGATATCCGACCGTCTGATGCACCGTTTTGCATATCGAAACCTCGGTACCTTCGCGAGCCCGGTAAACTCTTTCACGGGCAGTTTCGCCGTTAACGTCAGCGGATCCAGTCCGACATCCGCGGCACTGTATCAGACCGGCATTCGCTGGTTCGAAATGCGGCGAACGGGTGATACCTTCACGGTTCGCGATCAGGGAACGCACAATCTCACTCCGGGCAATGGGGCGAGCGGTCTCAATAACTGGATGGGCAGCATTGCTCAGGACAACAGCGGAAATATTGCGATCGGCTTCAGCCAATCGGGAACGGGACAAAATGCCGACATTAAGATCGCGGGCCGCACCGGGGCCGCACCGGCCGGAACGCTGAATGAGGGTGAAGCGTTGTTCTTCGATGCTCTTGGCTCGCAGACCAGCACGAGCAACCGTTGGGGTGACTACAGCTCGATGAGCGTCGATCCGGCGGATGAATGTACATTCTGGTACACACAGCAATACTACGGGGCGACGAGTTCGGCGATCTGGACGACCCGCATCGGTAAATTTGTTTACCCAAGCTGTACGCCTGCTCAAAAGGGCACGATCACCGGAACGGTCACGCTGGCTGCAAGCGGAATAGCCGTTGAGGGTGCTAATGTGACGGCGAGCGGCGGTTTTCAACGTCAAACGGGAGCTCCCGGAACTTACTCGATGACCGTTGCGCCAGGGACCTATACCCTCTCGGCAAATAAGGGACTCGGGTTAACAGGAACATCAAGCCCAACGGTTACTGTTACGGCCGGTGGAACCTCCAACGCCAATATCACATTGGGAGGCAATCCGGTACTTAGCGCCGGAACCGCAACGTTGGTCTCGGAAAGCTGTCTGCCCGCGAATGGCGTTATCGATCCGGGCGAAACGGTAACCGTGTCTCTACCCGTGCTTAATGTCGGTGGAGCCAACACAGCAAACGACATTGGAACGCTCCAGGCAACAGGTGGCGTAACCAGCCCGAGTGCCGCCCAGACCTATGGTGTGATAACCGCCGGTGGAGCCGCTGTGAGCAGAAACTTCACCTTTACCGCAAATCCTCTTTTGACCTGCGGAGCCAGCATCACGGCAACCGTGGCACACGTCGATGGAGCCAGCAATCTCGGTAGCGTAGTTTACACTCTGCCGACAGGTACGACGGGTGGTGGTGCTGCGACTCGCAGCTACACAGGCCCGGCCGTTCCTGTGCCTGACAACGTGCCGGCAGGCGTCAATATACCGTTCCCGGTTTCCGGTTTCAACGGTACGATCGCGGATCTTAATTTCAGGTTCGATGCCGATCCCGCCGGGACATGCAATGCTACCGTCGGTAACACGGCAGCGGCGCAGGATCATTCGTTCATTGGCGATCTGTCCTATCGTTTGACCTCGCCCGCCGGAACCTCGGTGGTCATTATGAGCCGCCGCGGCGGTACGCGTGAGAACATTTGTACCACTACCCTTGATGACGAGGGCGGTTTCCCTGCCCTATCGACGGTGACCAGCACGACCGGCCAGTTCCTTAGTGGCAACTTTACGCCGGATAATCCGCTCTCTGCTTTCGATGGCCAGAATCCAAACGGAACCTGGACGCTCAACGTAAGCGACAATGCTGGCGTAGATACCGGATCGATGCGCCGATTCTCGCTGGTGATCACGCCGCGAACGTGCGTCTTGTGTCCTGGCGTTCCAACGCCGTCACCAACGCCGGTACCATCGGCAACACCAACGCCAGTCCCAACGGCGACACCAACTCCACCTCCGGGTGGAACGTGTGCGGCGCCGGGCGTTCTCGGTACGGCACCCGTTGGTGGAACTACAGGAGTATTGCAGTCTCGCCTGAATCGTGGTGGTGTGGCTACGACGTGCGCAGTAGCGAACTACCCCGGTCCGTTCGCAGGTGCAAACCTCATTTACAACACACATCGCTTTACCAACACATCGTCGTCACCGGTTTGCTTGACGGTCAGCCTGACCATCAACCAAGCGGGAACGGCTACTAACAATGTCCAGGTAGCCGGCTTCCGGGCACCGTTTGTCGCGGCCGATATTACCAATGCGGCTCGATATCTCGGCGATCCGGGTGTCAGCAGCGGCAACCCGCCGACTGTCACAACATTCCAGATGACGGTTCCGGCGAACACCGATTTCGACATCGTTGTGTTCTCGACGAACTCGAGCCCGGCAAGTCAGGGTGCACAATATACGGTCAACCTAACCGGGTTGCCAGGATGCACGCCGGGGCCAACCCCAACCCCGACGCCGCCCGGGCCAACGCCAACGCCAACACCAACGCCGCCTCCGGGCCCCGGAACAACGGTCAGTTATACAGGACCGGCGGTTACCATACCGGATAACGTTCCGGCGGGCGTGAACATCCCGATCGCTGTGGGTGCGACGTGTACCATTTCCGATCTTAATTTCCGATTCGACGGTACGCCAAGCGCGACCGCCGGCGATCCGAATGTCGGCGTTACACACTCGTGGGTCGGAGATCTGATATTCAGGCTGACATCACCGACGGGTACGGCCGTGACGTTCTACGATCGTCCGGGTGTGCCCACAAGCGCCGCCGGATGTAACAATAACAATCTGGCCCAGATCCTGCTCGATGATGACGGTGGAAATCCGCCGGTCGAGGCCGGTTGTAATACTGCCGGAGGAACTGGTGCGGCGTTCCCGTCAGGTACCTTCTCGCCGAACAATCCACTAAGTGCGTTCGACGGACAGGCGGCCGCGGGAACGTGGACCTTAAATGTCAGCGATAACGCGGGCATCGATACGGGTCAGGTCAGGGCATTCTCGCTCGTCTTCTCATGCGGAGGCGGCCCGAACCCAACCCCAACGCCAACCCCAACCCCGACGGCAACGCCGACGCCTCCTCCGGGAAGCGGAACGACGGTTAGCTACACGGGAGCAGCGGTAAATATCACGGACAACAGCCCGG